>WNGN01000077.1_pt1 | contig 54599 bp, 46 predicted proteins | sample 5400561 | NCBI WGS metagenome assembly WNGN01 (sample SAMN13153379, study PRJNA577476) | soil metagenome | isolation source: 115 cm soil or saprolite under Garry oak tree replicate 2 | place: USA:California | collected 2016-06-15 | reverse complement strand
GGAGACGCTGGCCAAGGCGCGCACGATGATCGAGGCGCTCACTTCCCCACGCAGAAGGCCGCAAACACGCGGTCGAGCACATCGTCTGGTGTAACCGCCCCGATCAAATCATCGAGCACGAGGACGGCCGCGCGCAGGTGCGTCGCGGTTGCCGCGGCATCGACGCCCCGGGTGCGCGCGTCCCAGAACGCCTCGAGCTCCGCCAGGCCCCGCGCTAACGCGGCGCGATGCCGCGCGCGCGTCACCACTGGCTCGACGTCGCCAAGCGCGAGCAAGCGGCCGAAGGCGACTTCGGCCAGCTGCCTGCGGAGCTCGGGCAGTCCTTGCCCCGTGACGGTCGAGACACCTGCACCGCTCAAGTCGGCTTTTGTCTTCACCACGACGACCGGGGCACTGACCTGGGCGAGGAACGCCGCACGCGACGGATCGTCACGGTCTTCGCAATAGAGTACGAGGTCCGCGGCCGCCAGGTACTTCTTGCTGACTTCGATCCCGAGCCGTTCGACGCGCTCGCCCGCATCACGCAAGCCGGCGGTGTCCACCAGGCGAAATGGAAAGCCCTCGATGACGGCATGTGCCTCGATCGCGTCACGCGTCGTGCCCGGAATCTCCGTAACGATCGCCCGCTCCGTGCCAAGCAGCGCGTTGAACAGCGACGACTTGCCGGCATTGGGGCGCCCCGCGATCACGAGCAGCGCGCCTTCACGCAGGCGTTCCCCCTCGGGGGCAGTCCGCAGCAACTCGGCGATGCGGCCCCGCACCACGTCCCACGCCCCACGCACCCGTTCCGGTGATACAGGGCCCTCATCTTCTTCCGGAAAATCAATGTCGTAGGCGATCAGCGCCTCGAGCTCGAGAATCTCGGCGCGCAGTATCGTCAGGCGGTCGGACAGGCCGCGCTCCAGCTGCTGCAGCGCGCGCCGGCGCTGCGCCGGCGATCCCGCGTCGATGAGATCGGCTGTCGCTTCGGCTTGGAGCAGGTCCATCTTGCCGTTGAGGACCGCGCGCCGCGTGAACTCCCCGGGCGTGGCGAGGCGGGCCCCCGCGGTGACCAGCGCCGCGAGCGCGGCCGCGGGGACCAGCAGCCCCCCGTGTGTCGAGATCTCGACGACATTCTCGCCGGTGTAGGAGTGCGGCGCCGGGAACGAAGCGGCGAGGCACTCGTCGATCGCCTCGCCGCAGTCCGGATGCTGGAGCCGGGCGCGGAAGACCGCGCGCGGCGTGGAATGAAACGGCTCGAGGCAGCGGGCCGCGATGGCGAACGCATCGCGGCCTGAGACGCGGATTAGTGCGAGGGCCGAGCGGCCGGGCGGCGTGGCGAGGGCAGCAATGACGTCGCTGAGCAGTCTAGGTCTTGGCCGGCACCGGCGGCCGTGCGCCGGCCACGGGCGCTTCACGCAGCCGGCGCTTCGCGATCAAGTACTGCTGCGGGATGCTGAAGATGTTCTGCGCCGCGTAATACAAGTTGAGCCCCGACGCAAAGTTCAAGAACAGCACCGTCATGAAGATGGGCATGAAGTAGACCATCATCTTGGTCTGCGGGTTCGGCGGCACGCCAATCTGCCCCACCTTCGACAGCCCGAACATCGAGAGCCCGAGCAGGATCGGAATGATGCGGAACGGATCGGGCCGCGAGAGATCGGGGAGCCAGAGGAATGGCACGCCCCGGAAGACGATGGTGTTCGCGAAGACAAAGAAGAGCGCGAGCAAGACCGGCCAGGGCAGCAGCATCGGCAGACAGCCGCCGAACGGGTTGACCTTATACTCTTTGTAGACGCGCAGCATTTCGCGCTGCAGCCGTTCTGGATCCTTGGCGTACTTCTCCTGCGTCTCCTTGAGCAGTGGCGCGACCGCCTGCATCCGAATCCCCGACTCCATGGCCTTCTGGTTCAAGGGCCACAGCGCCAGGCGCACGACGATGCCGAAGAGAATCAGCGCCCAGCCATAGGCCAGGTGCAGCCGCTCGTGCATCCAGAGCAGGATGCTGGTGACGAACAGTGACACCGGGCGAATGATCGGCCGGAAGATGCCGCCGTAGGGATTCGCGTCGTCCAGGCCGTGCCCCATCCGCCCCAATTGCCGATAGTCGAGCGGTCCCGTGTAGACGGAGTACCGGAATGTCCCGGCGGGCTGCACCGGCATGGTGATCAAGACGGTGGCACGCGAGGCGGCTCTACCGGTGCGTGGACCACCGATGGCGATCGCGCCGCCAAATGTCGGCTGGCCTTCGTCGAGCGCGAGCGCCGCCGTGAGGAAGTACTTGGACTTCACTCCGACCCACTCGAACGGTCCGTTGAGCAGCGCGCGCTGATTGGGACGAATGCTGGAAAAGTCCGTACGCTCCGTCTTGGATGCCTTCGTCACAACCGAGTAGTGGCGATAGTCGTCCAGCGAATCCTTCTCCACCGAACGCAACCCGCTCGCGAGGTCGATGAGCAGTACCGCGCCACCGCTGCCGAGTCCCGTGACCGAGCCATGGACCTCGAAGCGGTACTCGTCCGGCACAAAGCTGTACTCGAGGGTCACGTGCGAGCCGGCGCGCTCGGCTTCGAAGCGTAGCGGGTTCGCGGTCTGCCCCGCCGACACGACGACTCCCGGCGCGTCGGGACTCGGTTGGAAATCCCAATTGTCGAGCGACACCGTATCGCCGCTCGGCAGGACCAGGCGATGACGCAGGAACGCGTCGCCGTGGGGTACGAGCTGCACGGGCCGCACTGAATCGCCGGGAGCAAAGGACTGGTATTGCAGGAGTTCAGTGGAAACAAGCCGGCCGCCCTTGGTGCTAAAGCCCAACCGATACAGCGGGGACGTGACCAACACGACGCGACCGGTATCGGACTCGGCGACGGCCGGACGGCCGGACGGCCGAGGGGCGATCACGTTCCCGGTGTCGACCTGAGCAGCCTTTGTTGTGTCTCCGGCCGTCGGGCCGACACGCCGTCCGGCTGGCTTCTTGGACGGCCAGATGATCGATGGTGCGATCGCCACGATCATCATCAGCACGAATGCGAGGAGGAGGCGGTTCCTATCCATTACGGCACTGGATCATACCCGCCCGCATGGAACGGATGACATTTGAGAATCCGGCGGATGCCGAGCCACGAGCCTTTGAGCGCGCCATGGCGCGCGACGGCCTCGTAGGTGTAGCGCGAGCACGACGGCTCGAAGCGACACTGCGTGAACACGAGATGCGACAGCGTGAGCTGGTAGCCACGAATGAAAGCCATTACGGTCGCCCGCGGCAATCGTTGCAATGTCACGTCAGCGTCTCCACCGCGCCCGTCAATTCGGCGCGCAGCACTGCAAATGAGGCGGTGTAAGCGGAACGCTTCGCGCGAATCACGAGATCGACCGAGGGCAGTTTACGTAAGACGTCGCGCCGCAGGATTTCCCGCAGCCGGCGCCGCAGCCGATTGCGCCGGGCGGCCGATGACTGATGACGCGGAACGATGAGTCCGAGACGCGCATGACCCAAAGTGCTGTGACGCCAGGCGAGATCAAGATGTTGCGTGCGCCTGCGGCGACCAGCCTCCCAGCAGGCGGTGAGCTCCGAGCCGCGCGTGATGCGCGCGCGGCGCGGATACCGCTCGCGCGTTTACCGGCTCCGGTGTTTGGATGGAGAACGAACGGTGAGACGCTTGCGACCCTTCTTGCGCCGGCGAGACAGTGTCGCGCGGCCCCAGACCGTTTTCATCCGCGCGCGGAATCCATGCTTATTGATGCGCCGCCGATTGCGCGGCCGGTACGTCGGACCCATAAATTTCCTCGAGTAAGGCCGGGAAAGTTACCCGGCTCGCGACGCGCCGGTCAAGGTTGACTTTTCCACATGCGCCTCGTACTTTCGGGCCGCCCTTGCTGGACGTCCTTCCTAGAATCCGAAAATCGTAATGGAGCAATCGGTAAACGAAGCTTGGAAGCGCCTCCTCGACGAAGCTCGACGTGAACTTCCCGAGGCGACGGTGCGCACGTGGCTCGAGCCATCCGAGCCGATCGCGCTCGACGACGGGCGTCTGATCCTCGGCGCGCCCGATCAGTTCGCCGCGGAGTGGAACGAATCGAAGCACGCGGCGTTTCTGGCGCGCGCCGCCGAGCGCGTGCTGGGCCGGCCGACGACCGTCGTGTTCCGCGTGCAGGAGGATCGGCAGCGGCGCCCGCAGATGGATTTCTTCGTCGCGCCGCGCGAGAGCTCCGGGGTCGCAACGGTCTCTCCGGTCGCGACCACCCCGCTCAACGAACGCTACACCTTCCAGACGTTCGTCATCGGCAAGTCGAACGAGCTCGCCGCAGCCGCCGCGCACGCCGTCGCGGAAGCGCCCGGGAAGACGTACAACCCGCTGTTCATCTACGGCGCGACGGGACTCGGCAAGACGCATCTGATGCAGGCGATCGCGCACGCGGTGCTCGAGAAAAACCCCGAGACCCGGCTGCAGTACTTCGGCGCCGAGCAGTTCATCAACGACGTGATCGAATCGATTCACGCGCGCACGATGTCCGAGTTCCGCCGGCGCTACCGCAACGACGTGGATCTGCTCCTCGTCGACGATGTGCATTTCCTGGAAGGCAAGGAAATGACGCAGGAGGAGTTCTTCCACACCTTCAACGCGCTGTTCGAGGCGCACAAGCAGATCGTGCTCACGTCGGACCGGCCGCCGAAGGAAATCCCCGGCCTGGAAGACCGGCTCATTTCCCGCTTCGAGTGGGGCATGGTGGCCGATATCGGGCACCCCGATCTCGAGCACCGCATCGCCATTCTGCGAAAGAAGGCCGAGCAGGATCACCTCGAGCTCACCATTCCGGACGACGTGCTGCGCTTCATCGCGGAGCACATCCGCTCGAGCGTGCGCGAGCTGGAAGGTTGCATCATCAAGTTGCTGCTGTTCGCCTCGCTCAAGAATCGCGAGGTCACGATCGAGCTTGCGCGCGACGCGCTCTCGGACAAGATCCGCCAGGGCGAAGACGGAGCCGGGTACGGCGGCGCGAGCGGGTCGGCGCCGAGCATCGATCGCGTCCAGGAGGTCGTGGCGCGCCGTTGGGGAGTGACGCCCGAAGGCCTGCGCTCCAAGGCGCGCACCAAGACGCTCACGATCCCGCGCCAGGTGGCGATGTACCTCGCCCGCGACATGTTGGGGATGCAGCTGGTCGAGATCGGTCAGGCGTTCGGCGGCCGCGACCATTCCACCGTGATTCACAGCGTGGATAAGGTGGAGCGCCAAATGATGCGGGACCGGACCTTCAAGGAGCGCGTCGAGATGGCGCGGCAGGAATTGTCCGCACTGTAACTAACACAGCGGCGTGGGAAACAGCGCAGGATGTGGGTTGTGGGGACAATGACGCGGCTTTCCGCAAACCGCCAACAGTCCCAACAGTACACGAACATTAGATGAGGGAATACAGGTGATGCGCTGGTTGCGCTTTAGCGATATCACCCACATATCCCCGATGTCTACTACTACTACTAGTAGTTCTATATAGAGAAGAAGTAGTAAAGACTTTCCTCATTTGGAGACGAAGCGCCCAGCATGAAGTTCACGATCACGCGGGAGCAGCTACAGGAAGGCTTGGCGGCGGTCGCGGCAGCGGTGCCGGCCAAAACGACGCTGCCGGTGCTTGCCAACGTGCTCGTCGAGGCGTCGAAATCAGGCGGCGGCCTACGGCTCTCAGGGACGGATCTCGACATCGCGGTGAGCACGACCGTTCCCGCGGAAGTGGACGCGGACGGCGCCGTTACGTTACCGGCGAAGAAGCTTGTCGATATCGCGCGTGAGCTCCCGGCAGGACCCGTCCGCGTGACCGCGGCGGGCGAAGCACGCGTGTCGATTGAATCAGGTCGCTCCAAGTTCAAGCTCCTCGGCCTGCCGCGTGAAGAGTTTCCCTCCTTCCCCGTCGTCAAGTTCGAGAAGGCCTGGAAAGCGGCGGCCGGCGTGGTGCACAAACTCGTGGGGCATGTCGCCTTCGCCGCGTCGACCGAAGAGAGCCGGCCGATCCTGAACGGCGTGCTCTGGGAGCTGCGGCCCGACCGCATGCGGATGGTAGCGACCAATGGGCATCGCCTGGCCAAGATGGACGTCCCGGCGACCGGTGGATCCACAGCCGATCTCATCGTCCCGCCCAAGGCGCTGGAGCAGATTCGCCGGCTGTATTCCGCTGATGCTGAGATCGAGCTGGCCAAAAGCGACAACCACATCGGCTTCCGCGCCGGCGGCACATTGGTGTTCTCGCGGCTGATCGAGGGACCGTATCCGAATTACGAGCAGGTAATCCCGCGCGAGAACGACAAGCAGGCGACGGTCGACAAGGCGGCCATGGCGGCGGCGCTGCGCCGCATGAGCGTCGTGGCCAGCGACCAGACGCATCGCATCCGGCTCGCGTTCTCCGGCGGCAACGTCAAGTTCTCGGTGCAGACGCCAGATCTTGGTGAAGCCCAGGACGAGCTCGCGGTCACCTACGAAGGCGAGCCGCTCGAGATCGGATTCAATGCGATGTATCTGCTCGAGATTCTCAAGTACATGCCGACGGACGAAGTGCGTTTCACGTTCAAGGCTCCCGAGCGCGCCGCGACGATCGAACCGGTGGGCTGGAATGATCCCGCGTCCTACATGGCGCTGGTGATGCCACTACGGTTGGTAGACTAAGCGCGGACAATCACGACTCGACGCACGACGCACCGCGGGTTCGAGTCAACGGTGAACGGGACCACCCGAATCTGGGTGGTCCCGTGTTGTATCGGGAACCACCAACGTGTCGACGACCACCGTATCTAAGATTGGCGGGAGGACCGGTGGCTCGATTGCGGGAATCTCAGGGATCGAGTCCTCCAACGCCGGCGGGACTGGCGTGTTCCCCCCGTAATAGCGCGCGAGAATCAGGTCGCGCCGGGCGAGCATGCGCGCCGGCCGGAACGCGGGGTTGGATGTGCGCGGCTGCGGCAGGGTCGCGGCGAGGGCCGCGGCCTGCGCGTCGGTGAGCTGATCCGGCGTCACGCCGAAGTAGGCTTCACTCGCGGCGCTCACTCCCCACACGCCCGGCCCCAACTCGGCCACGTCGAGATACAGCGTCATGATCCGGTCTTTGCTCAACGCGACCTCGAGCCGGACCGCTGTCACCGCTTCCTTGAGTTTTCGCAACAACGAGCGCGACGGTGAGAGGTAGAGATTCTTGGCAAGCTGTTGCGTAATGGTGCTCGCGCCACGGTGTCCGCCCGCCGCCCAGGCATCGCGCAGCTCCACGAAATCAACCCCGTGATGCGTTTTGAACCGCGAGTCCTCGGCGATGATGACCATGCGCTCGAGCAGATGCGTGGTCGCACGAAGGCTCGGCCGCCCGTTCGTCCGCCGGCTCATCGCGCAATTGTCGCGCAGCCGCATCATCGCCGTGCAGCGCGGTTCGTGATCGCGCCACCAGATCGGTGGCGGCCAGACCATGAGTAACCACGCGAAAAAGAGCGCGCTGCTCACTAGCACAACGCGTCCCGCAATTCTAGCTTTTTGCACCGCCATGGACCTCGCAGCCCTCCAGAAGCGCCTGCAACAAGCGCTCGGACAGGAATTTACCGTTGGCCCCCTGCTGGGTGAGGGGGGCTTCGCCGCGGTGTTCCGCGCGCGCGACAACGTGTTGAATCGCGATGTCGCGGTGAAGGTGCTGGATGTGGAGCTCGCGCCGTCGTCAGTGGTCGCGGAGCGCTTCTTGCGCGAAGCGCAGACCGTCGCGCGCCTCGAGCATCCGCACATCGTGCCGATCTACAAGGTCGGCCGGCAGGCAGAAATCTTCTACCTCATCATGCGGTGCATCGACGGGCCGTCGTTGCGCCAATTGCTCGATACCCAGAAGAAGCTTTCTGTGGGCGATGCCGCGCGCATCGCGCGCCAGGTGGCTGATGCGCTCGCCTACGCGCACAGCCACGAGGTCGTGCACCGCGACATCAAGCCCGACAACATCTTGCTCGACAAGAGCGGCCATGCGCTGGTGACCGACTTCGGGATCGCCAAAGCCGCACAAGCGGCCCAGGCGGCCACGCCCGGGTCTCCCCGGCTCACCAGCGAGGGGATGATCGTCGGGACGCCCGAATACATGAGCCCCGAGCAGGCGTCGGACGACAGCCTCGACGGCCGATCGGACATCTACTCCCTCGGCATCGTCCTCTACCAGATGCTTGCCGGATCGCCGCCGTTCGAGGGTCCCTCTTCGGCCGGGATTCTCGCCCAGCAGCTCACCGAGGAGCCGGACCCGATCCGCCGCCACCGCCCCGACGTGCCGGAAGAAATGGCCGTGGTGCTGGACAAGATGCTGCAAAAGAATCGCAGCAAGCGCTTTCAGATGGCGAGCGAGGTCAGCCGTGCGCTGGTTGGCGCACTGCCGACCGCAGCGCGCGATCGCGTGCATATACCGCTGCGGCGCCGATTGCGGTCGATGTTTTACCGGTCGCTGGTCGGTCTGAGCGTGGCAGGATGCCTCTTGTCCATTGCATTCGCAGGGGGCGCAGCCGCCGTGGCGTACTATGTGTTCAGCAAACCGCCCCGCATCGCGGCGCATGCACCCCTTCCGGACAGCCTGGCGCGGATGCTGCGCGCTCGGGGCGCGCTCGTCGCGGGCGACGTCGCGCGGTACGCCTACGAGCCCGCCGGCCAAGAAGACTCGACGTTGTTGCTCCTCACGCGCCACCGCATTGTCGTCGTGACGCCGCATCAAGTGCGGTCCTACGCACGCGACAGCGTCCGGCGGGACATAAATCTCGAGATTCACGGCGGATTGTCGTTTCGGCTGGTGATTTATGCGGCGCGAATCGCGGATACCGTTTATCGAAGCCTCTCGTTCCGCGACATGATGCAGCTGCGCCCGCAACTCAATCGGACCGAAGACGCGATCGCTGCGCCCCGCGCTCGCCCTCGGCCCCGTCCTACCGCTCCTTCCAAGCCATTGCCGCGGGCCCGCGCCCGCAAGCGGACTGGGACGCGCCGGCGCCCCTAGGGACGACGACCCGGTGCGGGTTCGCGCGTGGACAACCCGTACAGGCTCAACGCGCCGATCCGGGAGACGTCACCCGGTGTGGTGGCGATGAGTCCACCCCGATCCAGCCCGCCTATCGAGAATCCGAACGCAAAGGCGCCGCGTCGGAGTCCGCCGTCCGTGTCGAGTCGCGCGATGATCTCGATGGGCCAGCGCGACGCTGTTGCGGCGCGCCAGCTCGCGCCGAACGCGTACGACGCCACGGAGTCGGGGGTGATCCGCGCGTCCGCCGAGAGTCCTACCGTGGGGAGTGGCGGCGGCTGCCAGGTGAAGCCGGGAACGAACGTCAACCGCTGGCGCAAACCGCGCACGATCGGCTGGCCGAGATTCGTCGCCACCAAGGCGACGGTGAGGCTCGGAAGCGCGATGTATGAGGTGCCGAGATCCCAGCCCGTCGCGTGGGTGCCCCCGCCCTCGTAGCGCGCGATGTCGAAGCCGGCCGCGAGGCCGCCGGACCCTCCCGCCAGACCCAGCCGGTAGGTGTTCCCCCGCAGGCCATTGTCGAAGATGTCACGCTGATACCCGAACGACAGGCCGCGCGAGTTGAACCCGGCATTGATCTGTTGCAGTCGTCCTTTCGCTCCCGGATCGCCGACGGCGAGTTCTGCATAGATCGAGGCGTCGCGCTGCACGGCCAGCCTCGCGGGATTGACCCAAATGGCGCGGGCATCCTGAACATTCGTAGGAAAGAGATACGCGTTGGCGCGGTTGGGAGCGACTTGCTGTGCGACGGCCGAACGGCCAGACGCTCCGAAGGCCAGCACGAGGAAGAACGCGCGCGCGTGCCTCAGGGCAGGACCGTCACCGTCGTTTTCGACACCTGCGTCCGTGGAATCGTCATCGCCTGAATCGGCAGCGTGATCGTCATCGCTGTCGAATCGCGCGATTCGCCGCCCAGATAGCGGCCGTCCACGGCGACAAAATCGGTGCCGCTCCGGACGCCGCTGCCCGCGACCTCGAACGGCTGGCCGGCCTGTTGCCCGGTCCCCCGGATCGTGAAGTCAGACGTGACGTCCACGCGTAGCGCCCGCGTGGCCGCCCGATCCTCCCACGCGACCGCATGTGATCGGTTGATGCTCGTGACGGTCACGCTACCCGCGGCCCGATCGTTCTCGGTTACCGTGTCGGTCCAAGTCGCGCCGAGGGTGAGACCACTGGGGGGGAACCGCGGGAAGAAGTTCTTGAACGAGCCGACCACCGGCGCCAGGGATTGGGCAGCCGTGCTGTCGGATGTCCTCTGGTTGCGGAACTCGCCCTTGGGCGTCAGCCGGCCGGCAAACGAGAGTGCCTTGGCGGCGCCGAGGTTGATGCCCATTGGCGCCGTGGTGCCCGAGTCCACGACGATAGAATCGATCGTGATCGTCGTCGGGTACCCACCGGTATCGGCCGGCCCGGTGATCGTGACGGCGAAGAACGCGCGCAGTCCGAAATCCAGCGGCTGGCGCATACCCTGAAATTCCTGGTCGATGTGGATGACCTGGTGCATCACGTACCGCAGTGCGCTCGGCCCCAGCCGGACTGCGCCATCCGCGCGACCCGGGGGGGGCGGGGGGGGCGGGGGGAGCGGGACCGGGAGCGGTGGAGGTGGAGCTGGCGCGGGATTGGCCGGTGTCGGATTGGCCGGAGAGTGTTTTGGGCCGCAGCTAAGCGCACTGAGTGCAGCTGCCACGAACAGGACGCGACGCATCCGCTATTCCTTCGTCTTGGTACGCCCGAAAATGGCCACGACCTCAGTCTCCTCGCTCATGACCTTGAGGAGTTTCCACCCGCGCCGACGCATGTCGGTGCGCCAGCCGATGAGCTTCTCCCATTCTTCAGCGGTCGTTCGAAAGACGCGCAAATCCGCGACATTCTCCCAATGGGGAGGATACGGCGTGGACGAAGGGGGCTTGTGGGGCGTGGCGCTCACAGAGGAGGAAGTGGTGAGACCATAAGCCGAGTTCTGTTTACTCGTTGGTACGAGCAGATGGTCATCTCTCTGGGATAGCTGTCGCCAGCCATCTCGTGCGGCCTACCCGCAGCTCGAACGACCCGGGCCGGGTCTCGCTGCTTATTTGGCCTTGCTCCGACCGGGGGTTGCCGTGCCGCGCCTGTTGCCAGACGCGCGGTGGGCTCTTACCCCACCGTTTCACCCTTACCCTTTGGATACAAGGGCGGTCTGTTCTCTGTGGCCCTGTTCCGTCGCCTCTCGGCGCCCAGGCGTTACCTGGCGGTCTGCCCTGTGGAGCTCGGACTTTCCTCGAATGGCCCCTGCAGCCGGCCACCCGCGACCATCGGACCCACCACTTCCAGGCTGGGAAGTTACCGGCCACTGGGGCCGGCGGGCAAGGCTTACTTCGCAAAGCGCCTGATCACGCGACCCAAACTGTCGGTCGCGGCGCCGTCGAGCCAAAACCCTGCATGCTCGGTGAACGCGGCGAATCGCAGGCGCGACAATTCGGCTGGCGCGAATGTCGCGCGCGCGGGCTCGAGGCCGATGGCGGAGAGCGCGAAGACTTGGCGCGCGCGATAGCGCCGCATCAACGCCGGCCGCGTGTCCTCACGCAGCCAGAGCAGAACGGGCGCGTCGGGGCTCGAGAACCCGCGCAGCAAGCCGAGCGAGAACCAGTCGGCGGGCACTGCGCGGGCGTGAAAGGCAAATCGCAGGTCAGGACGCAGGCGCCGCAGCTCACCGCGCAGCGCCAACGCGCGCTCGGCGACCGCGTCCTCGAGCCCCTGGACATAGCGGCTCAACCAGCCGCGCTCGAGCAGCGTGTCGTAGCGAACCGCCGGTGGCAGCGCGGCGAGGCGGTCCACCTCGGCACGATCCAGACCCAGCGTCGCCAAACCAACGCGATAATCGGCATCGCAAAAGCCGCTGCCGCCAAAGGACATCATCGCGCTGTCGAGGTCCAATGCGACGCCGGTGATCACCTCGGCTTTGATCGCGCCCGCCCCCAGCCGTGCGAGCACGCGATACGTGGGGCGTAAGCCATTGCGCCAGTACAGCGAGTCGAGCCCACAGGGAATTCGTGTCAGCTCGCCATGCCGGTCGACTTCGTTCGCTCCGTCCGAGGAAATCGCCGAGAGTGCAGCGGCCGGAAACCAGCGGATACTCGTGGCCTGCAGCCGTTCGCCCGTAATCTTCCAAAGGTTGCGAGTGCTGATCGTATCGGTGACAGCGGCTTGTGGGATCGGCGTCGCGAGCGCATTCAGCGCCGCGACGTCGACGAATCGCAACAGCGAATCGAGCGACCAGAGCGTAAATCGGCTCCACAGTCCGCGCTGCCCCTGCCGGTGGACCCAGCTGGGGACCGAAATGGCTTCGCCCGCTTCCCCTTTGGAATTGACCGGTTCCGGCAGAGCGATCGCCTCAGCTCCCGCGGGGGGGGCCAGCATCGGGGGGTGCTCCGTGACACGCTGTGGAGCCTCGTCGAGCTGCAGCGGGGTGGCATGTGTCGCCGCGCCGACGCTCGCCCATTCTGCCGGTCGCCGCGTCCAGCGGGCAAGCGCCACGAGGAAGGCGCGCGTCGCGGCATTGGTGTCGGCGGCGGCCAGCAAGTTGCGGCTCGCGACAACAATGAGTCCGTCTCGTGCGCGGCTTGCCGCTACCACCGCGGCGTTGGGCGCGCGCGCCAGCGTCTGGCTGTGATCGCGGACCGCGAGCGGGCGATTGCGGCCGGCCGGGAATGGCGCGAAGCCTGCGTTGTCGAGCGCCGAATGCGGGAGGGGCGTCGCCGAGATCTCCAGCGCGCGCGGATCCTCGCCGATCACGACGCCGGCGCCCTGCGCCGCCAGCCACTGGTTCATGACCCGGCGATCCTCTTCACCGTCGGTGTAGCCGAGGACGACGACGCCGTCTCGGTGGATCCATTCGGTGAGAATCGCGAGGTCGCCGATGGTCAGCGCGTCGGACCGGCCGCCGGGCTCCCGCCCGCCGAGCAGCAGGAGCGTGCGATAGCGACCCAGATCTGAACGCGTGAGATGGGGATAGAAGCGGCGGTACTCCACGTGATAGCCGGCGGCATGCCAGGGCGCCGCCGTCGCGTCCAGCGTCAGCGGGTCAGCGAGTGTCAGATCGACCAAGAGAAGCCGGCGTGCCTCCGATTGGCAGCCCGCGATCAATGCCAGCAGGAGGAGACCGGGAATCCTCACCGCGACGACTCAATCAGCCGGTTGTACTTCCGGAGCGCGGCGCGGAGGCGCTCGTGGGGCAAGGCGTAGACCCGCAAGCCATTGATTCCGGTCATCGTTTCGGCTGCTACCATCGCGTTGACGATCGCTTCTTCCGTCGCCTGAATGGTGGCCTGGAAGAGCGGGTCGATCCGTTCGTTTGGCAGCATTGTCAAGCTGACATTCGCATCAGGCTTTGCCGCGCCCGGGTTGGCGGTCGAAAAAGCGACGAAGATATCGCCGGAGGGATTGCCACCGGTCCCGCCCAACCGGCCGACGCCGAGCGCGGCACGCTTGGCGATGCGCTTGAGTTGATGCGGCAGCAACGGCGCGTCGGTGGCGATCACGATGATGATCGATCCCCTTTCGGCATCGGGCGCGGGGGGGGCGCAGCGGCGACTTCCGGCTCGCGCCGTGCTCGGAATCGAGTCGTAGCAGGGCAGCAGATCGGGAATTTCTTGTCCGATCGGCACCCCCGCGATCGACAGGCGCGCGCGCGAGCCGTAGTTGCATTGGACGAGCACACCCACGGTGTACCCGCCTCGGTCCGCCGGGAGCCGCCGTGATGCGGTCCCGATCCCGCCCTTGAACTGGTTGCAGATCATTCCGGTGCCGCCGCCCACGCTGCCCTCGGTGACCGGACCGCCATGGGCGCTGTCGAGCGCGACGAACGCATCCCGCTTGGCGACGTGAAAACCGTTGATGTCGTTGAGCGCGCCGTCCCACGTCTCGGCGACGACGGGGAGCGACCAGGCGAATTCGAAGCCTTTGTGCACTAGCCATTCGATGACGGCGTCGCGCACGACGCCGACACTATGCGTGTTCGTGATCATCACCGGCCCCGCGAGGAATCCCGATTCCTCGAGCCAGGTGGTGCCCGTCATCTCGCCATTGCCATTGAGCGTGAACCAGCCGCCGAAGACGGGGTCACCGTTCGTCGGGCCGCGTGGGAAGATCGCGGTGACCCCGGTGCGGACCGGCCCCTGGCCGACGACCAGCTTCCCCTGCCCTCTGATGATTGTGCTGTGCCCAACCGTCACACCGGCCACGTCGGTGATGGCGTTGAGCGGGCCGGGTGTCCCGTCGAACGGCACGCCCAAGTCGCGGGCGCGGGGACGACCTTGCGCCGGGAGGAAGGAGGGGACAAGGAGCAGCGCGAGCAGCCATCGCATTCAGGTCACCAATGCATAGGGAAGCAGGGCGTGCCGCATGTCGGCGGCTGTTTGCCAGCGCGCCTCGCGCGCCTTGGAGAGCGCCTTCATCACCGCATCGCTGAGCGCGCGCGGCACATCACGCCGCAACTTGCGCAGGTCGGGTGGGGGCGCGTGCTGCTGCATGTCGAGCACCGCGGCCGCGCTCGCGGCGGCAAACGGGGGCCGGCCCGCTAGCGCTTCGAACAGCACGACGCCAAGAGAATAGATATCGGTCCGGCCGTCGATATCGGGCGAGCCGCCGGCCTGCTCGGGGCTCATGTACTCCTCCGTGCCAACGACGAAGCCGCTGCGGGTCACACGGTCCTCGCCGGAGTGGGCGATCGCCCGCGCGATCCCAAAATCGACCAGGATCGCGCCGCCTCCCTCGGCCGACAGCACGATGTTGTCCGGCTTGATATCGCGATGCGCGAGACCCTTCTCGTGGGCGTGTCCCAGCGCGTCGAGGACCTCGGTGGCGGCGCGGACGGCGCGATCGATTGGGAGCATGCGCTCGCGGCGCAGCAATTGCCGCAGCGTCTCGCCGGCAACGAACGGCATCACGAACCAGAGCAGGTAATCGGTTTCGCCGGAATCGAGTAGCGGCGCGATGTGCGGGTGGTCGAGCGTGGAGGCGTAGCGGATCTCACGCAGAAACCGGTCGGCGGCGACGGAGACCGCGAGCTCGGGATGCAGCACCTTGATCGCGACCCTGCGACCGTCTCTATCGAAGGCGCCGTAGAGCGTGGCATTGCCGCCGCGCCCCACCGCGGTGATGACGTTATAGCGGTCGCCCAGCGCCTGGCGGACCCGCCCGATCAGTTCCCGAGCCATCGCGGCTCAATAGGCGGCCCCGCAAGGCAAAAAGGAAGGGTGCGACGGTTTTATTGGGGGGGAAGTACTCGTGTCCAGTGGAGATTGTCAAAGATGGCAAACCCAGAGCCCGTGCCCGCGAATCGCACAGCCGCGATGCCGGTGCCCGTGACGCAGAGTCGCTGGGATGTCTGCTGCGTCGTGGATTCCGTCCGGCTCAGGACGTTGCCGTTGGCGTCGAGTGCTTCGATGAACGCCGCGCCACCGGGCAGGAGGTCGTGAAATCCGGTCGGTGTCGCGTCGATGCACGCCTGGGCTGCGGGTACGACGAAGGTTGCTTTGATGGTGCCATACCCAAACTCACTGAAATCCGAAGCGATCCCCGGAGGACAGACGCTGATGTTGTTCTGCCCCGAGTGGAAACCGAGCAGGCCGTAGTCATTCGCATACACGGCGCTACCGGGGCATAGGCCGAGGGGATTGCTACGGCTGAACGTTACACCGAGCCGGGAATACACCGAGTTCACGGCGGCGCCGGGTAAGATCGATCCGAGATCCGGGGTCTGATCGAAATTCAGGTCGAGGTCACTGGGCAGTGCCCAGGTGAACCGGCTGAACATATCCGTACTCCCACCGGCGCCCATATCAAAGACCACCCGCGTGCTCGCGAACAGCGGGCGCGGCGTGACCAGCGAGCGGAGTCTCGCCACAAGGTCTCCGAGGAAGGAGCGACGGGATCCGCGAGACCCGAGCACGATGTAGCCGGGATCGCAGTGCAGGAACGGCGCGGGGACGTTGTTCAATGCGCGGATCGCCGGATCGGCCCCGACGTGCAGCTGGAAGATTTGGAGCAAGTCCGACGTCGCATGATCGAGCGTGCCGATTACCGGGCAGATACCGACGGTGACGTTCGTGTTGAACTTGCCGCTCGTGTTGACCGCAGTGAGCGGCGGCTCCGTGTGGAAATCGTAGCACGAATTGCCGACGGCGCCGATGTCACCGGGGAACACGGGCTCGGGTAACCCCGGAATGCAGGGGCGATCGTCCGCGGACTCGATGATGAGCGTGACCGGTTGGTCCACGGCGCCGGCCGGGACGAACACCGCCGCCTGCCCCTGCGTTGTCACGATCGTGGTGCTTTGTCCCGGCTGCACGGTCCCTTCGCCACAGTCTGAGTCCACGCGCTCACATTGCGAGCCGACGCCGATGAAGAATTTGATCGGGAGGGTGCGATCGGCGAGCAACGGGATGAACTCGCCCGTGTTCACGTTCTGCAGTTCGCTGCCGCTGTCCACGACGTCCACATCAGCCACCCCGAGCTGGCGGGCCCCCGCCGTCGTGGTGATCCGATACGTACAGGTCGCATCGAGGTTATCGTCGGCCGTGTGCCAGTTGGTTTGGAAATCGGCGTCTTCGACTTGGACGTCCGATCCCGCCAGCGTGCGGATAATTTCGCCGCTACAGAGATTGGTGATCGTAATGATCGGACTGAGCTGCCGGGAGAATACTTGGCCCGCGGGCGCCTGCTGGTTGAGCACCGGGGGGAGCCACACGAAGAACGTGCTGCCGGTGCCGTGATTGGCGTCGAGGAAGAGCGCGGAGGGGCCGGCCGAATAGCTCCGGTCGCCATGACAGGCGACCGCGCCAATCGCGACGATCGCCACGAACGGCAGGTACTTCATGGAACCGCGCACGCAGTCATCCCCAAGGTGAGATAAGGGCTCGAACTAGGAATTAAAAAGGGTTTGGCTGAATACCATCCGGCGAGGGAATCAATTCTGCTCGGCCTGGTGATCTACGTCGAAGGTGTGAGGCGCGTGTGCAACAGCGCAAAATGAAGGGGCGGCTCTGGCGAGCCGCCCCTTTTCATCATCCGCGCGGCGCTAGGAATTGTCCTACGGGATGGGTGGCGGCGGCAGAGCCCACGCGAAACGGCTGAAGCCAGGGGTGCTGCCGCCGGCGCCCAGATCAAACATCATGCGATGGGTGCCCGCGTAGAGCGGACGCGGACTGACGATAGCCGCGAACGCGCGTGCCAAGTCCCCGAAGAGAGAGGGGCGCGATCCGAATGATGGTGAAAAGTGGGGGTCGCAACGCAGGAACGGGGCCGAGACGTTGGGCAGCCCGACGCCATTACCCTCGCCAAGATCATCGATCCGGAAGATCTGAATCAGATCGAGCGTCTCATGATCCAGGTTCATCGCGGCGATCGGCGGGCAGATCCCGACGGTCGCGTTGAACCCTTCATTAAAAGTGCCGTCATTATCGTTGACGACAGAGAGCGGCGGGTCGGCGCGGAAGTCGTAGCAGCCGTTATCAAGTGTCTCCGGCGTGCCGGGGAATTGGTCGGCCAACCGCGGAATGCATTCTTCGCCCTCACGAAATCGCTGATCGACTGACTGGATGGTGATGGTGGTCTCATCATTGACCGCACCCGCGCGAAGGAACACACCAGCGTTGCCGCTGTTGCTGACAATAAGCGTGTTCTCACCCGGCCTTGCCACTCCCTCACCGCAGTCCGAGCCTCCCGATGGGTTGCAGGTCGCTCCCACGCCGATGAAAAACGTGATCGGCAACGTCCGATCATCGAGCAGGGGGATGAATTCGTCGGTATCGACGTTCTTCAGTTGGTTGCCGCTGCTCACCACATCGACGTCCGCAAAACCAAGCTCTGGCGAATTCAGTCTCGGCCCGACGTTTACCGTGATGCGATACGTGCACTCCGCATGGAGGTCATCCTGGTTGGTGTGCCAGTTCACAAAGTAGGTCGCGTTGCTCACGGTGATGTCGGACCCGGCGAACGTGCGCACGGTGTTGCCGACATGACAGTTGACGCCAGCAGGTCCCTGATCTACGATCGTGACGACTGGGCGGAGTTTCCTCGAGAAAACTTGGTCTGAGGGAGCGTGCTGGTTTACTGTAGGTGGGAGCCAAAAGAAGAACGCGTTACCTCCGTTCTGAATCGCGTCCTGGATTTCCGCCGACGGTCCCGGCGGTAACGCCCGATCTGCGTGACAGCCGACGATTCCGGCAAGAACGAGAGACAGGAAGGCGATTCGCTTCATAGGGCAACTCCCAGTTGGGGCTCGCGGACAACCCCCAGCTGGGCGCAGTCTGGGACGGTCGGGCGGGCAACGTGACACAGAAATACTTTCTCGCGACCTAAAGAGACGCTCAATCTAGCGACCCGTCAAGAAGTGAGCTGTGTCACGGGTTTTGTGAGCTACATCACGAATGTGGACGAGCCAAGGCCTGGAAGCCGGGAAGCTTTTGGAGATCCCACCACCACCAGGAAATGTCGCCGCCGGTGCGGAACGAATGCTCGGGGTTGGCGGCTACGTAGCGCTGTAGCAATCGGATAGCCTCGTCCTGCTCGCCCAGCAGCGTCCGCACGAACGCCTCGAGCGCCACCAGGTCGTGCTCCGGATCAATCTCGGGAGTTCCCTGCGAGCTGGCGATCACATGATGCGTGCTGTCGCGCAATCCCGCCCGCGCGATGATCGCCGCCACGAGCATCTTACTCTCGAGATGCAACAGCGTGCGCTGCGCCGGGGGAGACAGCGAGTCGATCGCGGCCAACACGGTCCAGGCGCGGGGCACGTCCGGCGATTCGAGCCGTGTCATCATATACAACTGACACTGTGAGAAGCGCCAATCCCGGGGAAAACGCCGGATGCCTTCCTGACACCAGCGTTGGGCCTGGCGCTGCTGATCGAGATCGTAGGATGTGAAGAACAGCCGCGAGATAATGTCGGCTGCGTTGGTGAGATAGGCGTCCTCCTCGTACGCGCGCCGGGCTGCGAGTGCAGCCGCCTGCAGGTCTTTCGTCTGATAGTAGAGATGGCTCAGTGTGGCGAAGGCACTCGCGAGGTTGGGATCGACCGTCGTCGCGCGCTCGAGGTCCTTGCGCGCGTCGTCGAGCAGTGCAGCCGCCTCACGCGGATCCGCCGGACGGAACAGGAACCACTTCCGGTACCGCAGCGTGCCTCGAAGTTCGATGGCGCGGGGATCGCCCGGGGCGAGCGCGATCGCCCGATCGGCATGACCGAGGCCCTCCTCGAGCGACGGCAGCGAACGTGTAAGGCGGGCGCGCCGGTCGAGCAACTGGCCGCGCAGAATGATCGGATCGACCCACTTCGGATCGGCGCGCTCGGCTTGCGCGAGGACTGAATCGGCGCGCGCCAGGAGGCCGAGGGCCTCGCTGGGACGGGCGTCGGCGTCCTTGCGCAGGCGCTCGGCGCGCTGCACGAGCGTCCACGCGTCGACGCTCGACGTGCTGGTGCGCTGCTCACGCAAGCGCACTTCGTCGCCGAGCCGCTCGCGGAGAAAGACCGCCGCCTGGCTGACGAGCGAATCGCGGATGACGAGTGGCGCGCCCATCGGCAACTCGAAACTCTGATGCCGCACCTCCACGCCGCTCGGGCCATCGACCAGGCGGATGGTCACGCGCGCGCGCGGTCCCACCGGCTCCACTTCGCCCTCGACCAGCGTGCCGGCCGCGAGGGCACGCGCGATCGAATCGCGCGGCACGTCACGCCCGCGAAACGGCGCGACGCCATTGCGCGACACGACATCCAGCGCTCGAATGGCGCTCAGCCGATCGATCAGTGCCTCAGTCAAACCATCGGCGAGATACCGCAGCGAGCTGTCCCGACTGGCGTCGTTGATGTAGAGCACGGCGACACGATTCTGCGCGAGGCCTCCGGCACCGGCACCGGCAGTGCGGTGACGACCGAACAGCAACCAGGCGCCGGCGATCAGCACGATCGTCCCGACGCCGATGGCTGCGGTTGCGGGCCGTCGCCAGATCATGCGCGCGCGCGTGTGCCGTCGCGCCGCGGTCACGCGCGACACGCGACCGGTACTCGCCGCCGTCAGCGCCTTCGCGAATTCGCCCGAGGTCTGGTACCGGTCGGCTGGCACCTTTTCGAGCGCGCGCTCGATGACGACTTCGAGCTCATCCGGAATCGCATCGCGCACGATTTTCAATCGCGGCACCGCATCGAGCGAGTGGCGCGCCATGATCGCCTGCGCGGTGGGGCCGGTGAACGGCGGTTGGCCGGCGAGCGTCTCGTAGAGCACACACGCGAGACTGTAGATGTCGCTGCGGCGATCGACCTGCCCCGATCCCGACGCCTGCTCCGGGGGCATGTACGCCGGCGTGCCGATCGCGAGCCCCGTCTGCGTCAGCTTGTCGCCGCCGGCCGCGCTGACGGCGCGCGCGATGCCAAAGTCGGCGACGATCGCGTGCCCGCCGGACAACATGATGTTCTCAGGCTTGATGTCGCGATGCACTACGTCGTGATCGTGCGCGTACGCGAGCGCTTCGGCGACCTCGTGCGCGATCTGTAGCGCATCGTCCACCGGCAACTGCGGCTCGCGGTCCAGCCGGTCGCGTAGGGATTCCCCCTCGACAAACGGCATGACGTAATACAGGGTCCCACCCGCGTCGCCCGAGTCGTAGACCGGTAGAATGTTCGGATGCTGCAGGCGCGCGGCGATTTTGATCTCGCGCAGGAACCGCTCGCGGCCCAACGCGACTGCAATTTCGGGCCGCAATGTCTTGAGCGCGACGAAGCGCTCGTGGCGCGTGTCACGTGCGAGATACACGAGGGCCATGCCGCCACGGCCCAGCTCCCGATCGATGATGTAGTGTGGCGGGAGCGCAGCGTTCAGTTCTGCAAGTGCGTCAGTCACTCGGTTAACGATAGTTCTGACGAACCCGCTGAGCGAGCACCTGGGCGAGGTCCGAAAGCCGCTCGCGAGGCCACGGGGCGTTTATGACGGTTCGCACACGCCCGGTGCCCGCATCGATCACCATCATCTGGACGAGCACCGAATCGCCCCCGCCCGCGAATGGGTCCAGGCGCCCATAGACCCCCACCCCGGCACTGGCGCGGCGCGCCAGGTCGAGGGCCGCGATCTCCGGTTGCTTTTGCCCGCGCCAGCGCTCGCGCACGACATCCTGAGACACCGCCGTGAGCGGTGGCGTGCTGTCGAGCCGCGCGGTCAATGCCTGCGCGAGGCGGACGCGCCACGGCTCGAGACCGGGGACGAAGATGTCGAACGGGGCGACTGCCACGAGCGTCGGCTGGAGGGCATGCAGACGGGCGTAGCGCAGGAAGCTCACGGCACCGGCGATCATCAGCATCGCCACCAGCGACGACAACCCGATCAGCCAGCGCCTGGACGTCATGTGCATCCTGTCATGCGCGCGCCTAGCTTCGCACTCAGCTTCCCAGTTCACAAGCCGTCCGTCCCGCAGCAATTCGGTGAGCTGGGAGTTTTTTCGGACACCGCCTCTGCTCCTCGTGATGCAGGGATGATGAATAGCGGTTGAAACGATCCGGTTACCATGAGGCCGCATGGTGACCGTATGCACGGTTCTTCCTCCCCCAGAGCGCCCGCGCATCGATGCGGCGGGGGACGGCTGCTTCGATACGCTGCACGCCGACTCGCTGCGCGAAGCGATCTACGTCGCGCGGCGCCGGCGCGTCGATGCGATGGTCATCTCCGTCCATCGCTGTCACGGGGAAGCGCTGCCCGGGGTTGCGCGGTTTGTGCGCGAGTTCCCCGCCATCCCCGCGGTGGCGCTCGTGTCGCGGCACGACCGCGAGGCCACCGAAACGCTGCTGCGCCTCGGCGCGACCGGCGTGCGCAGCGCCGTGGATTGCACCGAGCCCGACGGCTGGCGCCGTCTGCGCGACCTCGTGGGACACCCGGCGTCGCCGGTCGCGGCGCGGATTCTCGCGCGACTCGTTCCGGCGCTCGGCGAGCCCCCCGAGCCACCTCCACCGGAAGAGACGCGGCTGTTCTTCGAGGCCGTCGCGCGGCTCGCACCGGCGCTCAGCACGGTGCGCGGCCTGGCCCGCCACCTCCGCGTCCGACCCAGCACGTTGATGTCCCGGTTTCATCGCGCCGGCATACCGTCGCCGAAAAGCTATCTCGCCGGCATGCGGCTGCTCCACGCGTCATTCCTGTTTCAAAACCCCGGCTTGTCGGTCTCGGATGTGGCGTACCGCATGGACTATTCGTCGCCGCAGAGCTTCGGCCGGCACTTGCGCGCAGTCCTCGGCGTGACGGCCGGTGAGTTTCGACGGCGCTTTCCTTTTGAGGTCGCCCTGGCGCGGTATATCGATCTGCTGATCATCCCCTACCGGGAGGCCCTGCGCGCGTTTCACCCCTTCAACGCGGGGTCGTGGGACCAAGGCCCGAGCGCCGCAGCGGTCTCCCGGTCGGCTTCAGCCTTTAGGGTGTGAACGTCAATCGGCGGCGGGCCTGACGATCTGGTGCTCTGCCGTGGACTGATCGCGCCGCAGCACTGAGAAGCGCGCAATCCCTCCGCGCAGTCGCTCGGCGAGTTGGGCGAGCTGCTGTGATGTTGCCGTCAGTTCGCCCATGGAAGTGATCTGCGTTTCCGTGGCAGCTGCGGTGGTGTTAGCACTCTCCGACGAAGCTGTCGAGATGCTGGCGACTTGCTGTAACGACTGTGCCAGCTCAGCGAGGCGTTGTGCCTGGCTGCGGGATACCTCGGCCGTCGCGTTCACCAGGTCGCCCATCAGCTGTACGCCCTGATGCAGCTCCTGGAGCGCGCCATCGGCCTCCGCCGCGACCGCGCCGATGTCGCGCACCTTGGCTTCGCCCGACTGCATCGCTCGCGCCGCGGCCTCGATGCCCGTGCGCAGCTCGCTCACGAGCTCGGCGACTTCGCGCGCGGACTTCCCTGCTTCTGCCGCCAGGGTTCGCACCTCGTCCGCCACGACGGCGAAACCTTCACCATGCTCCTCCGCGCGCGCCGCCTCGATTGCCGCGTTGAGCGCGAGCAGGTGCGTCTGCCGCGCGATGCGCGCGATGGTTTGGGCGAACACCCCGATGCGTTCCGACATTCCCGACAGTCCCGCCACGGTGGACGCCGTGGCGCGCACTTCTTCGCCGACGGCTCGCAGCGTCGCGCTCGCGCGGGCGACGCGCTCGCGCCCCCGCTCCGCCGTGCCGACGAGTCGCGACGCGTCGACCTGCATCAACTCGGCGCGCACGCGGAGGGATTCGGCCTGATCTGCCGCCTTGGCGCTTTCGCCCCGCGCCCCGTCCGCGAGGCCGCGCTGAGCCCCTAGATCCGTGGCGAGACGCTGCGACGTTTGCGTCAGCGACTCGGTGGTGGCATGGAGCTGCTCTGCCGCCGCCGCGAGCTCTTCGGCGAATGCCGCGACTTCGTCGGCCTCGCGCTGCACGGAGGAGATCGTCGTGCCGATCTCCTCGAGCATCCGGTTGAAGCTCTTTTCCAGAAACCCGAGCTCGTCTGCTTCCGTGGCCGACGCCCGAACGGCCAGATACCCCTGCTCCGCTTCGCCCATCGCGCTGCGCGCGCGGCGAATGCGCTGGATGAGCGTCGCGGGGATCCGCTTCAGTGCCATCGCGACGACGATGAAGACACCCGTCTCGAGATACGCGACCGTATCGAGGCCGGTCCCGCCGGGATACAGGCTGCCGTGCGCCCAGCTCGCGAGCAGGTAGGCGATCGACGCGACCAGCACGAGGAAATCACCGACGGCCTGTCCCTGATCGAACGCGTAGGGCAGCACCGCGATGAACAGCGCTGCGACCACGCCGCCGTGCCCGAACCAGATGACGAGCACATTGACGAGCAAGACATCGATCAGCGGCAGCATATAGATGAACCACCAACGGTACCAGCCGCGCTCGTTGATCAAGCCGACGATCGCATTGATCACCGCGGCGCCGCCGGCGAGCAACACGATGGTGCCTAAGCGCGCGTCGGTGACCCCGCCGAGCTTGCCGAGGACACCGAGCACGAACAGGGCTGCCGCCATCGCCCAGCGCCGGCGATGGCTGCGCTCGAAGGTCTCGAGGTCCTTGAGGCGCTGCTCGAGCGCGGTCGCATCGTCGTGCCAGCCGCGCGCGCGCGCCGCGAAGGAGAGACGATGGATCGGCTCGCTCACGTGCCTGTCCCGAGGCCGAGATCGGACGCCGTCACGAACGCCTCCACGAGATAGCCCGCGCGCTCGATCGCCTCACGGCCGCCTTCCTCGCGATCCATCACGGCCAGCACGCCGAGCACATGGCCACCCTCGCTTTCGACGGCGCTGATCGCCTCGCGCGCCGAGCGCCCGGTCGTCACCACATCCTCGACGATGACAACGGGGTAGCCGGACGCGAAGCAACCTTCGATGCGCTGTCCGGTGCCATGGTCTTTCGGCTGCTTACGCACCGTGAAGGCGTCGAGCATCTGCCCGCGCCGCCGCGCGGTGAGCGCCAGCGCGTAGGCAATGGGATCAGCGCCCAGGGTCAAGCCGCCGACGGCACGCGGGCTCCAGCCGCGCGCGGCCAGGCGGTCGAGCCCCAACCCACCGACGACGGCGAGCCCCTCGCCGGACATCGTGGTGAGCCGTGCATCGATATAGAAGGAGGAGCGGCGGCCGGAGGCGAGGACGAAGTCGCCGCGCCGCACGGAGCGCGCGAGGAGGAGATCCTTGAGCGTGTTTCTGAGGTAGTAGTAATCGCTACTACTATTCACTATTCCGCTTGCCGACAATGTTTTTCAGCGCTCCCAGCAGCCCGCGCGACTTGGGACCGTCCTTGGCTCCTGCCAGTGCCGCCTCCAGATCCTCCGCGAACGCCGTGACCGTGGGCTGGCGATCGCCCGGCTGTCGCGCGAGCCCTTTCATGACCGCCGCCTCGAGGGCCGGCGGGAATTTGTGGCCGCTCGCGTCCGAGAGCGGCGTCGGCTTGCCGCTCAAGAGCTGCTGGAACAGCTCGCGCGGGCTGCGCCCGTCGTGCGGATGTCGTCCGGTCAGCATGTAGTACGTGATTTTCGCGAGACTGTAGATGTCCGCGCGCCCGTCGACGAGCTCGCCGGACAGGGCCTCGGGCGCGACGTACTGCAGCGTGCCCACAAAGAAGCCGGTTCGCGTCAGCCGCTCCTCCGGTGGCAGCTCGGCGTCCCGCGCGATGCCGAAATCCAGCAGCTTGACGCTGTGCGCGCGCGCGTCGTACATGATGTTCTCGGGTTTCAGATCGCGATGGATGATACCGGCCGCGTGTGCGGCGCTGAGCGCATCGGCCAGCTGGCGCACGAGCGGGATGGCATCCGCGGGGGCGAGCGGGCCCTCGCGGTGTAAGAAGTCCGCCAGGGGCTCGCCGCTGGCCCACTCGAGCGCCAGGTAGTACAGACCGTCGGATTCACCGAAGTCGTAGGTGCGCACCACACCGGGATGCACGACGCGCGATCCGTATCCTGCTTCCCGCAGGAAGCGTTTGACCACGGTGGGGTCGCCCCGCAGACGCTCGCGCAATACCTTGAACGCACAAGCGCCGCGCGCGGGATGCTCGGCGCGGTACACCTCCGCCGTCCCTCCTTCGCCGACGCGCTCGAGGAGGCGGTAGCCGGCGATTGACCTGCCGGCCAGGTTTTCGAGAGCCATGGGGGTTGTGCGCGAAACTAACGTCCGGATTTGAGGCTCTGCAAGTGATGCGACGCGTGGACGCACTGCTGGCGATGGCCGTTCTGTCCGGCGGCTGCGGCCCGCTGCAGCCGCCCGCCCCCGGCACGTCGGGCGCAGCGCCGCAACGAGGGCCGTCCCTGCCGCGCCTGTTCGACGCGTCATCCGTCTACCGGTCGATGGGCGCGCTCGTGGGTGGCGGCGGTTTGCCGTTCATCGGATCGGTGCGCTATCTCGCCGGACCGTCGCCCGACTCCACGCTTGCGCTGTTTTCGGTCTCGCTCACCAATCAGACGCTCACCTTTCAACGCCGCGGCGCGGAGTTCATCGCCGAGTACCACGTCGAGGCATCGTTCCGGACCGATAGCAGCAGTCGCGTGACGGTGCGGCAGATCGGCAGCGACGAACAGGTCCGCGTCCGCAGCTTCCAGGAGACGCTCCGCAGCGACGAGAGCGTGATTTTCCAGCAGTTCCTCACCGTGCCGCCGGGCTCGTATTACGTGATGGCGATGGTGCGCGATCGCAACGGTCCCGCCTACGCCCGCGCGGAGCGCGCCGATACCGCGCCGCGCTTTGCCGGGCCTGCAACGGCGAAACCGATCGCCGTCTATTCGGCCGATGGCCGGTCACGACGTGCCGACTTTCCGAAAGTGGTCGCCAACCCGCGCGCCACGTTGCCGTTCGGTCCCGATTCGATGCGCTTTTATGTCGAGCGCTACGGCGCTCCGCCTGCGACCGTGCTGGCACGGGTGGTGGATGCGGCCCATCACGAATTGTGGCGCGACTCCGTTCGCCTGCGTGGTGACACGGGCGTCGCGTCGGCCACCGTTGTCATCGTCCCCGCCAATCTCCCGGTGGGGCAAGCCGAGCTGGAAATCGTGCCACCAAACGGGGGCGGCGGGGCCGGCGGGGATACGGCTCGCACCCGTTTCTTGGTAAGCTTCTCCAGTCAATGGGTGATCACAAACTTCGATGAAATGATGAGTTTGCTCCGCTATTTCGACCGCCAGGACTGGGTCGACTCGTTGCGCCGCTCGCCGGCAGACCGTCGTCCCGACGTGTGGCGGCAGTTTTGGAAGGCGACCGATCCGATCCCCCTCACGCCGGAGAACGAGGCGATCGACGATTATTTCCGGCGCGTGCAGCAGGCGAACATTCGATTTCCCGACGAGGGCGAGCCTGGATGGCTGACCGAGCGGGGCGAAGTGTTGATCACGCTGGGCGAGCCCGATGAGATGACTGATCTCTCGAACGGCATCGACCGGAACGGCACGCGGCTGCTGCGGTGGACCTACGCGGCGCATCGTCTCGTGCTGTACTTCCAGGATCAGACCGGCTTCAGCCGGTTTCGTCTGACGCCCGGATCCCGCGCGGAATATCAGCGGGTCCTGGCGCGCGCGAGGCAGGCGAGCAGGTGAAACGACGCGGCGCCCTGTGGATCGCGGCGCTGGCCGGGGACCTGCTGCTGCCGCCGGCGCGGGCGGCTGGGGCCCAGGCGGTCACCCCGCCGGAACACACCGCCACGTTTCGCGCCGATTCGCTCCGCTTGTCGGGCCGTCCCTGGCACGCGGCCGAGAGCCTACTCGCCGCCGCGCGTCGCGACCCCAATCCCAACGCGTTCTTGATCGTCGAAGGCGCCAAGGCGGAAGTGCACGCACGCCGTTACGAGCACGCACGGCAGTTGCTCGTCGGCCAGCCGTGGCTGCTCGCCTATCTCGACGGTGAGGCGCTCGCCGTGCTGGCACAGGCCGAGTTCGGCACCGGGCGATACGGCGATGCCGCCACGCACTTTCAGCTGGCGCGCGCGCGTGCACCCACCGCGCGCGTGCCGCTTCTCGCGGTGCGCGCCGCCCTCGCATTCGACGCTGCCGGTCAGCCTGACAGCGCGGCGGTCGCCTTCGCCGCCGCGCGCGCGGGAGGGAATCTCGCGAGCATCGATCCGTGGCTGCGGATGCGTCAGGCTCGGGTCACGCGCGACACGGCAGCTGTGGCTCAGTTGCTCGCCGACCTGCCCCCGCCGGTCGCGCGCGAGGTGCCAGTGGCGCGCGCGCGCGCGCTGTTGCTCGCCGGCGACACGACGCGCGCGCTCGATGCCTTCGCGAGGGCAGGGAGGGGCGGGACGCTCGACGCGGCGCGGCTCGCTCTGGCAACGGGCGATTCGACGCGCGCCCGGACGCTGCTCTACGCGCTGCTAACGCGCGATCCACTGAGTGATGATGCCGCCGCTGGCGTGACCCTGGCCCTCGGCCCGCTGCCTCCGCGTGCCGCCGCGGAGCATGTCGCCCTGGCGCGCGCCCTGAATCGGCGCACCACGACGCGCGATGCACGCATCCACGTCGAGCACGCGCTGCGGTCCGGCGACTCAAGTGCGACGACCCTTCTTCTGTATGGCGAGCTGCTCCTGGGCTCGGGTCGCCTGCGCGACGCCGTGCGTGCCTATGCCGCCGCTGCTCGTGACTCCGCGAGTCGCCCGCTCGCGCTCTACCGTCGCGGCCGTGTGCTCGTTCGCCTGGACGATTCCACCGCGGTCGCCGCGCTGTCGGGATTCGCGGAGCGCTACCCCGCCGATACCGCCGCGCCGGGTGCGCTCTACATCCTGGGCGACCTGGACGAGAGTCGCGACAACTGGCCGCAGGCGGGGCGCTGGTATGGGGCGCTAATCAGCCGCTATCCCGTCGACCCACGCGCCTCCCTGGCTCGCTTCCGGCTGGCGGCCCACGCCGAGAGTACGGGCAACCCCGACAGCGCCGCCGCGCTGTATCAATCGGAAATCGATGCGTCCGGACCGCAACGCACCGCGGCGCGCTTCTGGCTCGGCAAGATGGCCGAGGCACGCGGTGACACGACGAAGGCACGCGCGATTTGGCTCGCGCTCGCGCGCGAGGACTCGCTGGGCTACTACGGCATGCGCGCGCGCCGCGAGACGGGCCTGGCGCCGCTCGCATTCGTGTCTCCAACGGCTACGTCGACCACACCGCCACCGGCGGTGCTCTCCGGATTGGCGCGCATTGACACGTTGCTCCTGGCCGGGCTCGACAGCGAAGCGCAAGCCGAAGTCCGCGTTGTGCTCGCGCATCCGCCCACCGATCTCGAGGCGTTGCTTGCCTGGAGCGGGGGCCTGGGATTGCGTGGCTACGGCTCGGCAGGTGTCCGGCTGGGATGGCAAGCGGCGCTGCTCGCGCCGGGCGATGTCCGTGTGCTGCGCGCGATCTTCCCCTGGCCGAACCGCGCCGCGGTGGAAGCCGAGGCGGAGGAGTTCGGCGTCGACGCGCTCCTGCTAGCGGCCCTCGTCCGGCAGGAGAGCGTGTTCGATGTCGAGGCGCTGTCGCCGGCCGGCGCGCGCGGGCTCGCCCAGCTGTTGCCGAGCACGGCCTCACTGATGGCGCGCGGCCTGGACGTCACGTTCTACCCGGGCTGGATCACGGTCCCCGATCTCAACCTGCATCTGGGCGCAGCGCATCTCGCCGAGCTGCTCAGGCGCTTCGGTCGCGTGGATGCAGCGGTCGCGGCCTACAACGCCGGACCGATTCCGGTGCGCCGTTGGCTCGAACGGGCCGGGGCGGCCGATGCGGACCGCTTTATCGAGCTGATTCCGTATCCGGAAACGCGCGGCTACGTCCGCAGCCTCTTGCGGAATCGCGAGTTGTACCGAGCCCTGTACGCACCGTAGAAAACCCGCTTGACAGCTTTCCGGGCCGCGGGTCTTTTCTAGCGTCCACGTTGCGCTGGGGAACAGACTCTGCAGGAGGCGGATCGTGATCAAGGGAAAGGTGAAGTGGTTCAATGACGCCAAGGGGTACGGCTTCATTGAGCAGGAAGGTGGCGAAGACGTGTTCGTGCATTTTTCGGCGATTCAAATGGACGGCTTCAAGACACTCGCCGAGGGTCAGGTTGTGGAGTTCGAGGTGAAGCAGGGGGACAAGGGGCTCCACGCCACGAACGTCGTGCGCGTTTAACGCCACGCCTTCACCGACCACCGCCCCGCCCGGACGTCACGGGCGGGGTTGTTGTTTGCGCTGCTAGTTTTCGAGTCTATGCCGCCGCGCCCAGCACCGCCGATCCCCGCAACCTCCGCCGGCAAAACAAACGTCTTTCTGGTCGACGGCTACGCGCTCATTTACCGCGCGTTCTTCGCGATGATCGCGCGGCCCCTCACCACCAAGAGCGGTGAGAACACATCCGCGGTCTGGGGCATCACGAATTTCCTGTTGCGGCTCTACGAGAACTACCACCCCGAATACATTGGGTGGGTGCACGATCGCGGCGTGTCATTCCGGCAGGAGCAGTACCCAGAGTACAAGGCGACGCGCGAAAAGCTCGGCGAAGAGCTGCAACAGGATTTCGATCGCTCGCTGGAACGCGTCTGCCAAATTCTCGATGTGTTCCATATTCCCGTCATTGCGATCAACGGCTATGAGGCCGATGACGTCGTCGCGACGCTCGCCGATCGCGCGGCCAAGCGCGACCTCCAGGCCGTGATCGTCTCGGGCGACAAGGACTTTTATCAGCTGATTGGTCCGGGTATCGCGCTCCTGAATCCGGGACGCGGCGGCCAAGCCGCGGTCGAAGAACAGTGGGTCGATCAGGCGAATGCCAGCGAGCGCCTGGGTGTCCCCCCGGAGCGGGTCGTGGACTACCTCGCCCTGGTCGGCGACAGCTCCGACAACATTCCGGGCGTCAAGGGGATCGGCGACAAGACCGCCGTGCAGCTGCTCGAGTCCTACGGCGATCTCGACACGATCCTCGCCCGCGCGGCGGACATCACGGGGAAGCGACCGCGCGAAGCGTTACTGCAGCAAGCCGACAACGCGCGGCTCTCGCGCCAGCTCGTGACGCTGCGTCGCGACGTGCCGGTCGAGCTCGATCTCGAGCAGCTCCGCGTGCGCACGCCGGATACCGAGACACTGGCGACACTCTTCACCGAGCTCGAATTCCGCACGCTGATCCCCAAACTCGGAGACCTGGCGTCCGTAGGCGTCGCACCGCCTGCGGCGCGCGAACCCGGCGCGCCGGCGGCGCCCGCTCCGACAGGGCGAGTGCCGGTCCTCGCGGATCCCACAATCGTGGACGATCCGGCAGGCTTACCCGCGATGATCCAGGAGTTGCGCACCGCGCCGCTGGTCGCTCTCCAGACCGAGCCGGCGCTCGCCGGCATCTCGTTCGCCGTCGCGCCGGGCCGCTCGTGGTATCTCCCGTTCGGGCATCGGGCCCGCGACGGAGAATTCGACACCACACCGCCGCGCAACCTGCCGCCGCTCGCGAGCGAGGCGCTCGCCCCGCTCCGCGCGTTGCTCGCTGATCCGGCCGTACGCAAGGCGGGACACGACATCAAGGCGGCCTGGGTGGCGCTCGCGCGGGCCGGCATCGCGCTCGCGGGCGTGGCCTACGACTCGATGGTGGCGAGCTTCGTCCTGGATCCCGGGAATCGTTCGCACGCCATTAACGATCTCGCGCGGGAGCATCTGTCCGTCGAGCTGCCCACGTCGGCGTCGCTGTTGGGAAAAGGGAAGGGGGGAACGGAGCGAACGTACTCCCAGGTCCCACCGGTGGAAGCGGCGCGGGTCTCGGCCGCGCACGCTGAGATGGTGCTGCGACTCGAAGAGGCATTTCGCTCCGATATCGAAGGGCATCACCTCAAGCGTCTGCTCGATGAAATCGAGATTCCGCTCATTCCCGTCCTCGTCGATATGGAGGCCACGGGTATTGTCGTGGATCGCGCGCTGTTGGGCGAGATGTCGCGCGGCTTCGGCAAGGAGTTGACGCAGCTCGAGCTCGACATCTACCGCGCCGCGGGCGGCGAGTTCAACATCAACTCGACGCCCCAGATCCGGACGGTGCTGTTCGAGCGGCTGAAGCTGCCGGTGCAGAAGCGTACGAAGACGGGAGCATCCACCGACGTCGAGGTACTCGAGCAGTTAGCCGCCCTCGGCCATGAGGTGCCACGGCTGCTCATCGAGTATCGCGAGCTGACGAAGCTGAGATCCACGTATGTGGATGCGTTGCCCGGCTACATCGGTCCTGACGGTCGGGTCCATACGAGCTTCAATCAGACCGGGGCGGCGACCGGCCGCCTTTCGTCGTCAGATCCCAACTTGCAGAACATTCCCGTGCGCACCCGCCGCGGCGGCGAGATTCGGCGTGCGTTCGTCGCGCCGCCCGGCCACCTGTTGCTCACCGCCGATTATTCCCAGGTCGAATTGCGACTGCTCGCGCATTTCTCGGAAGATCCCGCGTTCGTGGCGGCGTTCCAGCGCGGTGGGGATATTCATCGGCAGACCGCCGCCGTGATCTTCGGCGTGCCCGAAACAAGCGTGACCGGCGAGATGCGCGCGCGCGCGAAGACGATCAACTTCGCCACGATCTACGGCCAGGGAGCGTTGGCGCTGTCGCGCCAACTGGGGATCACGCTCGACGAAGCCAAGGCCTTCATCAAGCACTACTTCGAGCGCTTCGCTGGCGTGCGTGCATGGCTCGATCGGACTATCGATGAAGCGCGCCAGCGCGGGTTTGTCGAGACCCTGTTTGGCCGGCGACGCTACATCCCCGAGCTCCGCGACCGAAACTTCAGCATCCGCGCCTTCGGCGAACGGACCGCGACCAATTCGCCGCTGCAGGGCTCCGCCGCCGATCTGATCAAGATCGCGATGATCCGCATCCACGCGGCGCTTCCGCAGGCGGAACTGCGCTCCAAGATGGTCCTGCAAGTGCATGACGAGCTTGTCTTTGAGATCCCGGAGGGCGAACGGTCGGTTGCCGGAGCCCTTGTAAAACGCGAGATGGAAGGGGTAGCCAGTTTACGCGTGCCACTCGTCGTAAGTACTGGTGCTGGAAAGAATTGGATTGACGCGAAGGGTTAAGCACGCCTCTTGCAGGAACGGGGGGGAGTGCCCACAATAGGGGCGTCGATTCCGGGTTGTCGGGATCGGCGCCCCTTCGCGCCCGGAGGGTAACGCAGTGAAGGCACGCGGTTTCACCCTGATCGAGCTGTTGATCGTGGTGGTGATCATCGGGATCCTGGCCTCATTCGCGATTCCGAAGTTCGCCAACACGAAGCAGAAGGCGTACGTCGCCCAGATGAAGTCGGACCTCAAGAACCTGGCGACGGCGGAAGAGGGCTTTTTCTACGACAGCTCGTTCTATACGACCAGCCTGCCGGCGCTCAATAATTTTCGCTCATCGACCGGCGTGACGCTGACCGTGCTGCAGGCGACGCCCGGCGGTTGGTCCGCGAGGGCGGTCCACACGCAGACGACGCGGCAATGCGTCCTGTATCAAGGAAACGCCACGCCCGTAGCGCCAGCGACGGCGGAGGGTCGGATCACCTGCACGTAGAGCCTCCATACCGTGAGTTCCAACGCCGCCGCGAGGGGATGCACTTCGCCCTGAGCGGCGGCGTTTGGCTTCACCGGCACAAAATCGACGATGAGCCGATGGTTCACCTGGTGAGCTCGGATAAGGAACGGCTGCTGGCGCTGGGCCGCGAGCTGGGATTTCAGGCGCGCTGGTTGCAATACAAACCGCTCAAAGATCCCGACACCGGGATCCGCGTGCCCGCCTGGCACTGGGATGTCTGGGGAGACAAGCTCCAGCTGCTGGATCCTAAGTAACCTCTTCCACGTCGCTGCCCTCCCGCCGGGGTGCCCGTACGCCGGGCCACCAATTCCACCGTCCTGCGATGTGCATGATCGCCGGCACCAGCACCATGCGGATCAAGGTCGCGTCGAGGAGCACGGCAAGGGCCAGCCCGAATCCGATGAACTGCACGGCGAGCACGCGTGTGAACGCGAAATTGCCGAACACGATGATCATGATCAGGGCGGCGAACGTGATCGTGGACGCCGTCGTCGAGAGGCCTTCCATGGTCGCGTGATCGTTGCGCCCGGTCTTGTCGAAGACCTCCTTCACGCGAGTCAACAGAAATACCTCGTAATCCATCGACAACCCGAAGACCGTCGCGAATACCAGGACCGGCACCACGACGAAGATCGCTTCCGTCGGCCCATCGAGGCCGAACAGGCTGGCGCCGTACCCATGCTGGAAGACGAGGACCGTCAGGCCGAACGCGGCGCCCACCGAAACACAATTGAGCACCACCGCTTTGAGCGGTACGAGGACCGACCGAAACGCGATCAACAGCATGATTGCCGTGACGCCGAGGATCATCGCCACGATGCCCGGAAAGCGGGCGAGCAGGTTCTCCTGCAGATCGACGCTGGAAGCTGCAAACCCGCCGACCACGACCTCCGCGCCACGCAGCCGCGTGCTGCGCGCGATCGTGCGCCGCACATGGCGCGCGAGATCCATCATGCCGGTCAAGGAGACCGAGTCGGCTGCGATGACGTCCATGAGCGTCGTGCGGCGGTCCGTGCTGAGATAGGCGTTGAAAAACTCCGGATACCGGTTGCGGATCGGGTCGGCGTCGCTGTAGAACATCGCGAGCTGCAGCGTGGAAAGACCTGGCCGCAGCGTCGCTACGCCGCGGACTTCGCGGACGCGCGGATCGCGCGAGATCGAATCACTCAGCGCCTTGAGCCCCGGCAACCGGCGGCCGGAGAGCGCCGACTCGCGCGGCGGCAGTTGCACGACGACCCGAAGCGGCTGGATGACGCCGCTCGCGCCCATCTCGCGCAGCTCGGCGAGCCCCTGTCCCGATTCCGCGTCCGGCGGGAACCAGTTGCGTACCGGGAGTCCGATCCTGATCTGCGTGAGCGGAAAGGTCAGGAGGGCCGCCACGAGGCCGCCGCCGAGGATTGCGCGCCAGGGGTGGTGACCGAGTGAGCGCGCCCACCGCTCCCAGCCTTGCGGCGTGTGAATCCAAGCGAGCGCGCGCGCGAGCCACTTCGGCCGGTCGATGTCCCGCCCCAGTATCGCGAGGGCCGCAGGCAAAAACGTCGTCGCGAGCAACACCGCCACCGCGACGACGATCAGTCCGCCCACGCCCACCGAGCGCGTCTCGGTGAGCGGCGTGAGGATCAGGGCGGCGAATCCGACCACGACCGTGAGTCCCGAGGTCACGACAGCCGAGCCCGCCGTCTGGATCGTGCGCACCGCGGCATCGATCGGGGACAACCCGCGATTCAACTCCTCCCGGAACCGCGTGACGATGAGCAGCGAGTAATCGATGCCGACCCCCAGCCCCACCATCGTGGTGATGTTCAGCACAAAGACGGACATCGTCTGGAACTGCGCCGCGACCGCCACGATGCCGAGCGCGATCGTGATGGCGAGGATGCCAACGATGATCGGGAGCGTCGCCGCGACGAGCGCGCCGAACGCCAGCACCAGCACCGCGAGCGTCAACGGCAGCGCGTGCTCCTCGGCGGCCCGTGTATCCTCCGCGCTGATCGTGCGCACGTCGTAATCGAGGGCCGGACTGCCCGTGATCTTGACGTCGAACCCGTCCACGTGCGGCAGCCGCTGCAACGTAGCGCTGACCGTCTCGCGGAGATCGGGCACCACGGTGCGGCTCACGTCGTTGGTGCTCGCCGGTGTCAAGGCCGCGATGAGAAACGTGGTGTGGCGGTCGGGGCTCACGAACGTGGATTCGCCGATCGTGCGGACGGAAATCACCTGGCTGATGTACGGCTGTCGGGCAAGCGCGGCGGAGATCGAATCAAGGACGGCGACAAACCGGGGATTGGAGTATCGCACCGGCCCGTGCACCACGATCGCGACGTAGTCGGCGATTGGGTTGGGAAACACCTCACGGATGAGCTGCGCGGCGCGAGCGGATTCGGTTTGCTCGACGCTCGTGCCCCGCACCGCCAACACCCGCTGTACGTGGGTGGCCTTGGGCACGAACAGGAGCGCGAGGACCGCCCACGCGGCGATAACCCAGACGCGCCAGCGCACGAGCTGCCGCGCGGGTAATGCGATCACCTATGATCCAAGCACATGCGGGCCACAATCATAGGGACGTGCGAAGTGCAAAGCTAGCGGCGCGACCGCGAATCTTCGCATATTGCGCGCATGGTGGAACGCAGGCTCACGGGAATGATCGCCGCCGCCGCGGTGCTCATCGTCCTATTCATCTTCTGGGACGCGTTTCGACCTACGCCCCGGCCCGTGGAATCCGCGCCCGAGGGGCCGCTGCGGATCGCCGAGCCGCCACCGATTCCGCCGCCCCCGCCCGCCCAGGCCACGGCCCCAACTTCGACGCCCACGACCACCTCGCAGGGGACCGCGGTGCCCGCCGGGCCGAACGGCCGCGAGCCCTCCTATATCGAGCTGCTCGCGCGCTCGGAAACGCGGCGCCGCATCCGGTCGAGCGGCACGACCACCTACATCGGGGAAATGCTGGAGGTGAGCGGCGATTCGATGCTGCGGCGGTGGGAGAATCGGCAGACCGCGCCGATTCGCGTGTGGTTCGCCCCGACGCATGCCGCGAATTTCCAGCCGGCGTTCATCGATGCGATCAAGCGGGGGTTTGGAGTCTGGACCAGCGCGGGCGTTCCGGTCCGGTTCGAGTTCGACGGCGACTCCACGAACGCGGAAGTCACCGTCAAGTGGCGCATCCAGTTCGAAATCGAGCGCACGGGACAGACTGACGTCACCTGGGACGAGGACGGGCACATTCAGAGCGCGACGGTCACGCTCGCCACGTTCGATCCTAAGGGCCGGCCGATGGAGTTAGAGGACATCCGCGTCGTCGCAACCCACGAAATCGGCCACGTGCTGGGCCTCGATCACTCGAAGGACTCGACAGACATCATGTTCTCGACCACCAAGGTCCACGAGCTGTCGGACCGCGATGTCCGCACGGTGCTTTTCCTCTATCAGCTGACGCCAGGGAGCCTGCGCTGAGCCCCCGCCAGATCACGTCGTTCCTGAGTCACGCTCCTCCACCGGCCTCGTTGGGGCAGGCCCTGGACACGCGGGTGCGGGAAGCGGAGCTGATCGAAAAACTGGAGGGTGGGGCGGTCCGGTGCTTTGCGTGCGGCCATCGCTGCCTCGTAAAGCCGGACCGGCGCGGCATCTGTAAAGTCCGCTTCAATAAGGAAGGGACGCTGTACACGCCGGCCGGATATGTCGCGGCGCTGCAGTGCGACCCGACCGAGAAGAAACCGTTCTTCCACTGTCTTCCCGGCAGCGACACCCTGACGTTCGGCATGCTCGGCTGCGATTTCCACTGCGGCTACTGCCAGAACTGGCTGACGTCGCAGGCGCTGCGCGACGAGACCGCCGGAGTGATGCCGACCGACGTCACGCCGGACGCGCTCGTCGCGCTGGCGCACCGGCAGGGCGCCCGCATGGTCGGATCGTCCTACAACGAGCCGCTCATCACAGCGGAATGGGCGGTCGATGTGTTCAAGGTGGCGCGGCCGGCCGGTCTGAAGACGGCGTTCATCTCCAACGGCAATGCGACGCCCGAGGTCCTCGATTACATCCGGCCCTGGACCGATTGCTACAAGATCGACCTCAAGGCGATGAGCGACAAACGCTATCGCGAGCTGGGCGGCGTGCTGCAGCACGTGGTGGATGCCATCCGACTCGTGCACCAGCGCGGGTTCTGGCTCGAGATCGTGACGTTGATCGTCCCCGGCTTCAACGATGATGAAGCCCAGCTCACGGCGGCCGCCGAGCTCATCGCGTCTGTGTCGCCGGAGATTCCCTGGCACGTCACGGCGTTCCACAAGGACTATAAGATGACCGACCCCGACAATACGCCTGCAGCGACGCTGCTCCGCGCGTGTGAGATCGGCGCGCGGGCCGGGTTGCGATTCGTGTATGCGGGAAATTTGCCGGGTCGTGTAGGGCGCTGGGAGAACACGTATTGCCCCGATTGCGGCGACATGCTGATCGAACGGTACGGGTACGTCATCAAACAGCAGCGCATCGGAGCCGACGGGCGCTGTCCCTCCTGCAGCCGGCGGATTCCAGGCATTTGGTCCTAGCTCTGCTGCTTTTGTTTTCTGTATTGACTGGATTAGAAGCTCGGCCCCAAGCGAGCGGGTTTGATTCCGCCGCATTCGACCCACTGGTGACGGCCGGGATCCACCAAGGTGTCTATCCCGGCGCCGTGCTCGTCGTCGGGCGACACGACACGGTCCTGTTCGCGAAGGGCTACGGCCGGCTCACATGGCACGCCGCGAGTCCGGCCGTGAGTGTCGACAGTACATTCTGGGATCTCGCCTCGCTGACCAAGGTCGTGGCCACGACGCCGGCGCTGATGCTGCTCGTCGAGCAGGGGCGGGTGACCCTCGATTCACAGGTTGTTCATTACGTCCCGGAGTTCAACAGTCCCGGGACCGCTGGGATAACTGTGCGGCATCTGTTGACGCACACATCGGGTCTGCGCGCCACGTTGCCGCTGCGCGAGGCGGCGGACAGCGCTGCGGCGATGATGATGGTGCTGACCACCGCGCCGATCGCGCGACCGGGAACGCAGATGATTTACTCCGACCTGAACGCGATCCTGTTGGGGGAGATCGTGCGGCGCGTCAGCGGAGCTCCGCTCGACGTGTTTGCGAACCGCGAAGTCTTCGCTCCGCTTGGCCTCGCGCAGGACATGATCTTTCGGCCTGCCAAGCGACTCGAGCGGCGCGCTGCGCCGACCGGGCTCTGGCATGGTCATCCGATTGCGGGAGTTGTCAACGACCCGAGCGCCTACAAACTCGGCGGCATGACCGGGAATGCCGGGCTGTTCGCCACCGCCCGCGGGCTCGCGCGATTCGCGCAATTCATGCTGAACGAGGGCGCGCTGCCGGATCATCCGCGAATTGTGAAGAAGGAAACCGTGCACCAGTTCACGCAGATCGCGGTGCCGGCACGGCGTGGTGCGAGTGCGCGCACGCTGGGATGGGAGGCGCTGCCGACTGGTGAGGATGTCTCCAGTGCCGGCACGTTGTTTGGTCCGCGCAGCTACGGGCACACTGGGTGGACCGGCACGTCGCTGTGGATCGACCCCGATCGCGATCTGTTCGTCGTGTTGCTGACCAATCGCGCGTTCGATCCCAAGGTGCGCCACTCATTCACGAAGCTCAAAGAGGTTCGCGGTCGTGTGGCGGACGCCGCGGCGCGCGCCGTCGACGGTGGTCACTGAGCGCAGAGCGCCGACGCTGATTTACGACGGCGAATGCGGCGTGTGCCAGAAAGCAGTGATGCTGCTGCGCCGCTGGGATCGGGAACACGTGCTCCGCTTCGTACCGTTCCAGGACCGGCCTGCGGTCGCGCGCTTCGGGATCGCGCTCCCGGCGCTGGCGGCCGCGATGCATTTGATCCTTCCGGACGGCAGCGTCTACGCGGGTGCGGACGCGACGCCCGAGCTGCTGCGGCTGTTCCCGGGCACGCGCTGGCTCGCGCCCGTCTTTCGGTTCCCGGGTGTGTTGCCACTCGCCCGTCGGATCTACGCCTGGATCGCGATCCGCCGGCACTGTCTGGTGCGCGGTGTCGCGGGTCGCTAGGTTCGCCAGTAAGGAGATAGTGCCGTGACCACTGCTGTACTGAGCAGCGATACCATCCGCCAGGCCCTGCGTCAGGTGAAAGACCCCGAGCTCGATATGAACATCATCGATCTCGGTCTCGTCTATGATGTTGAGGTGGACGACGGGTTGGTGCGTATTACCATGACGCTGACGTCGCCCGGGTGTCCCGCCGGCCCGATGATCACGAACGACATCTACAAGGTCGTCCGCGCCATCGAAGGTGTGAAGGATGTCGACATCGATATCGTGTGGGAACCGTACTGGACGCCGGATCGCATCGATCCGAAGATCCGCGCGATGATGGGGTTCTAGCGGACGGCTTCGAGGAGCGCGTCGCCCAGCACGTCGATCTGCCAGCGCCGTATCTCGCCGATTTGTTCGAGCGCCACCCGGTTCGCGGGGCGCGCTCGCGCCACCGCCTCCAAGGTCGTCCGTCCGCTCAGTACGCCAGGGTCGAGTCCCAGCTCGGTGGCGATGCGATTACGTACCGCCTTGACCCGCTCCAGCCGCGCATCGAAGCCGGGGTCCTTCGGCACGCGCGGAGGGGGACGTCGCTCGAGCCGCGGGAGCGCGGTTTCGGGGAGCGACTTGGCCTGTTGCACCGCGTGGAGCAACGCGTCTCCGTGACGCCGCGCGAGGGAGCTGGGCAACTCGCGGATGTGGCCCAGATCGGCGCGCGTCGCCGGGAGCGCGCGGCTGACGGCCAGCAGGGCATCGTTGCCGATGATCCGGAACGGGGCTTTGTCTTCCCGTTCAGCGACAGTATCGCGCCAGCGATGCAGCAGTCGTAGCGCCGCCAGGCTCCGTGCCGACAGTCCCTTCGCGCCCTTGAGCCTGAGGTACGCCTCCTCTTCTCCTCCGCTCGCGGGCCCCCCCCCCCGCGCCGTCCAGCGCAAGGACTCGAGCTGTTTGAACTCTTCCATCGCCCAGGACAGGCGGCCCAACGTCCTGAGTTGCTGCTCGAGCGCGTCGCGCAACGCGAGCAGGAACCGGGTGTCGGCGGCGGCATACGCGAGCATCGACGGCGTCAGCGGGCGCAGTGACCAGTCCGCCTTCTGATGTTCCTTGTCCAGCTTGACGCCCACGTACTTCTCGAGCAGTGCCGCCAGTCCGATGGCGGGCTCGCCGGCGAGCTGCGCCGCGATCCGCGTGTCGAAGAGCCGGACGGCCCGAAAGCCATAGTCGCGGTCGAGCACGCGCAAATCGTAATCGGCGTCGTGGAAGGTCTTTTCGACTTGCGGATCAGCCAGCAGGCCGCCGAACGGCTCGAGGCCGGGCGCCGCGATGGCCACGGGATCGATGACCGCCGTCTGGGTTGCACTCGAGATTTGCAGGAGGTAGATGCGGTCGCGGTAGCGATGGAAGCTGGCCGCTTCGGTATCGACGCCGATGCGTTGCTCCCGTCGCGCGGCGGTGACGAACGCCGCCAACGCGGGCGCCGTGTCGATATAGATCGGAGCGCTCACTCCTCTTTCTCGAGCGCCTCCATGCCAGCGGCGATTTCCTCCAGCGCCTTGGCTAGCGTCCTGTAGAATTCTGGATCTGGAGTCTGAGGGGCTCCGCCGAGCGGATCGCCCGCGCATTTGCGTGCGGCTCGTGCTGCATGACGTATGTAATCGGTGGCTACTCGCATGGATCGCTCCGTAGTGATGGCGACAAAGATACGCGCCGCGTTCGCCCCGTGCAGTCTCGGCGACTGGCCGACACCGCTCGAGGCGCAGCCGGGTCTCGCGCATGCCGTGGGGCTCGACGCGTTGTGGCTCAAGCGGGAAGATCATGCGGGTGGAAATAAAGTGCGTGGTCTCGAGTTTCTGTTTGCAGGCGTGCCCGCGCGATCGGTGTTCGTCACCATCGGTGGAACGGGCTCGAGTCACTGTCTGACGACCGCGCGCTTCGCACGGGCACAGGGCCATCGCACTGCGGTCGCGCTCTTCGACCAGCCTGCAACAGATGCCAGTCGCCGCATTGCGGTTGCGACCGTCGCGACCGCGGATGTCGTGGTCCGCGCCCACAACCCGCTGACACTACCGTGGGCCGTGCTGCGCGCCTGGCGCGCCGCCCGACGTCTTGGTCCTCGCACGCCGCATTGGATCCCAGGCGGTGGTGCGGAGCCGCGCGCCGTGATCGGACACTTTCTTGCGACGCTGGAGCTCGAGCTCCAAGTCGACGCACCGCCGGATGCTATCATCGTGCCGCTCGGCACCGGTGGAACAGCCGCCGGGATCGCACTGGGTGTCGCGTGGCTGGGATGGCCGACGCAAGTGGTCGCCATGCGCGTCGCGCCACGTATCGTCGCCAACTCATGGCGCACGATGCGGCTCGCCCGACACGCGGCAGCGTTGCTGCGGCGTGCCGGTGTCGGATTCGACGTACCGCGATCGTCCCTCCGCGTTCGGATCGTAAACGCGATGGGACCGGGTTATGGGTATCCCACTCCCGACGGCGAACGTGCCAGGACGTTGGCCGCCGAGCATGGGCTGCAGCTGGATCCAACGTACGGCGCAAAGGCATTCAGCTTTTTCTTGCGACAATCGACCGGTAAGGTCAAGCGAGGGGTTTTCTGGCAAACGTTCCCGTCCTCCTGATCCACGGATTTCCATTCGATCATCTGATGTGGCGTCATCAACTCGAGGCGTTGCCGGGTTGGCAATGCCTCGCGCCCGATTTGCGCGGCGCCGGGAAGAACGTTTCGGCGCCGGCCAACGAATTCTCGATGGCCGTGTACGCGGACGATCTGATCCGTCAGCTCGATGACGCCGGAGCCGAGCAGGCAGTTGTGTGTGGCTTATCGATGGGTGGCTACATCGTATTCGAGCTGCTGCGGCGTTTCCCTCAGCGCGTTCGCGGCGCGATTCTCTCCAACACCAAGGCGGCCGCCGATACGGCCGAAGCCAAACGCGGACGAGATGCGATGGCAGCGCAGGCACAGGCTGCCGGCGTGCGCGCCCTCTCCGCGGAGCTCGTTCCTAAGGTCGTGGCGCGTGCGACCTTTCAGCGCCGGCCGGACGTGGCGAATGAAGTGAGAGAGATGATCCTGCGGCAACCGCTGGCGGGCATCGTCGGGGCGTTACGGGCGCTACGCGATCGCCCCGACTCGACGCCGTTTTTGCGCAACATCAGCGTCCCGGTCTTGGTGATCGCCAGTGATGACGATCAGATCGCGCCCGCGGCCGGCATGCGAGAGATGGCACGCGCGATCCCGGGCGCGCAGTTCGTGCTTATTCCTGAGTCAGGTCACCTGTCGCCGCTCGAGCAACCGCAGGCGTTCAACACGGCGCTGAGGGCTTTCCTATGAGCCTTTGCGCTGCGGCTTGCCGGGCGGGTTTTCGCTCTGGAAGACATCGCGATTCTTGGCGATGTAGTCTTTCCACTGCGGCGGAGTGTCCTCTTCGGGGAAGATGGCCGTGACTGGGCACTCCGGCTCGCAAGCGCCGCAGTCAATGCACTCGTCGGGGTGGATGTACAGCATGTCGGGACCTTCGTAAATGCAATCCACCGGACACACGTCCACGCAGGAGCGGTCCTTCACGTTGATGCACGGCTCGGCGATGATGTACGGCATTCCTTCTCCTGAGCGCGTAATCGAAGGCGGTGCGGCGTGGCGGCGAATGGCAAACCTAGACTGAGAGTTAGCTCAGTCAAGGGACTGTCAAGTATCCTTGATACCCAACGGTATCGCAACACGCATATTGCCAACGCCAAAACCCTTGCGACGCTGGTGCCTCCGAGTATCCTAGATACTCGTGGGAATCGTCCACCAGCGACGTAAGGCCGAAACGCGCGCGCTTCTCGTGGCTGCGGGCTTGGAGCTGTTCGCCGAGCGAGGCTTCGACATTGCCACGCTGGACGAAGTCGCGCTCGCGGCCGGCTTCACGAAGGGCGCCATCTACCGGCACTTCCCGTCCAAAGGCGCCTTTCTGCTGGCGCTGTTCGAGCAGTACGCTGCCGTTGCGCGCGCCGGCTCCGGCGCGCGGCAAGCCCAATGGTTCATTCCGCTCACGGTGCAGTTCGCGGCGCTGGCGACGCGCGATCCACTCCTGCGGCGTCGCTTGGCCACCGTGCTTTCCGAAGCTCCCGATGGGGCGACCTCAGAGGGGCAGCTGCTCAAGGCGCTCGCGCGGATATGGCCCGCCTAATCGATCTCAGCCACGAGATCGAGGATGGAATGGTCACGTATCGCGGCCTCCCCGCGCCAGCGATCAGCGACTGGCTCACTCGCGATGCCTCAAAGGCGCGGTACGGTGCGGGCACGACCTTCCAGATCGGCAAGATCGAGCTGCTCGCCAATACCGGCACGTACATCGATGCGCCGTTCCATCGGTACGAGGACGGCCGTGACGTCGCCGGATACGCACTCGAGACGGTAGCTGATCTACCCGGTGTCGTTGTCCGTGCAACGGATGGGCGAGGGCGCGCCATCGATGCTTCACGCTTCAGCAAGTTGGATGTGAAAGGCAAAGCCGTCCTTGTCCACACGGGCTGGGACGCGCACTGGCGCACCGATACTTACTCCGCTGGCCAACACCCATTCGTGACCCGCGATGCGGCCGAGTATCTCGCAAAAGCGAGAGTGGCGCTCGTGGGGATCGATTCGCTCAATATCGACGACGACAAGGACGGGAGTCGACCCGCCCACACGATCCTGTTGGGAGGGGGCGTGGCGATCGTCGAGCACATGACGAACCTGGCGGCGCTTCCGGACGCGGGCTTCCGCTTCTTTGCGGTGCCGCCACGGGTCAAAGGCATGGGGAGCTTTCCGGTGCGCGCCTTCGCGCGCGTCGACCGGTAGCTGGCCTTCAGTTCGCCACCGCGCGCACCACGTGTGCCAGCCCATGCACCACGCGCGCCATGCGATCGTAGTCGAGCTTGTCAGGCGTGTCCTGCGGCGTGTGGTAGAACGGATTCCGGTAGGGCGCGGTGTCGGTGATCATGATCGCCCGGTAGCCTTCCCTCCAGAACGACCAATGATCCGACCACCAGACGCCCGGCACCCACGCCGGCGCCGCCGCACCCTGCGTAGGGAGGGTGGCGTGCGCACGGAACGCCGAGATGGCGCGATGCAGCAGCGCGCGCGACCGGAGATTTGAGACGAACCCGATAAAATCGCCGACATCTGGATAGGCCAGGTTGAGCGGGAACGGATATCGCTGGCTGCCCTTCTCTGTGTCGTAGTAGCCAATCGACTCGATCGACAGCATCGCGACGATCTGATCGTTTCGCGCCCGCGCCGCGCTCGCGTAGTGCCGGCTGCCCATGTCGGCCGTCGGAAACGAGGGCGGCTCTTCATTGGGGAAGAAGACGAAGCGCACCGTGCGCCGCTGGGAATTACCGGCAAAGACCCGCGCCAATTCGAGCACGCCCGCGACACCGCTCGCGTTGTCATCGGCGCCCGGGGCGTCCTCGGCCGTGTCGTAATGCGCTCCGAGCACGACCACTTGGTGCGCGTAGCCCGTCATGCCGGGAAGCGTCGCCTCGAGATTGTGATACAGGCGGCCGCCGGCAAAGAACTCTTGGGACTCAACGTGATAGCCGATCCGCAGGAGCTCGGTACGGATGTAGCGCTCGGCGCGCTGCACATTCGCATACGCCTTGTCGCTCCGGACGCCGATATCGTGCGCGAGCGTCGCCACATGGCGCCGGAGCTGCGTCCGCATCTCTTCCTGGTTTGGAGTGAGCGGTGGCAGTGGCCCGGCGAAAGCCGGCCCCGGCATCCGGACCGTGAACAGCCAGATGACGAGGAACAGCAGCGGCAAGAAACTGACGATTGCGATCATCCGGATCCGCCCCCAACGGGTGCGGGGAACGATGGCCACGGGCATCGGGGTAACATACCTTCCTAACGATCTCCTCCCGGAGTCCCGATGGCCGTCCATCGCTGCCTGTTGATCGCGTCGCTGCTCTTCCCGACAATGCTTGCGGCACAGCGTACTCAAAAACCGGCACTGCACGGCCGGCACTGGGTCGCGATCACCGGCAAGCCACTCGGCGCCGAAGCCGGTGCCATGATCTTCCAAAAGGGCGGCAATGCCGTCGATGCCGCGTGCGCCATGCTGGCGGCCGTCACCACGATGTGGGACGTGCTCTCCTGGGGCGGTGAAACGCAGGCGCTGATCTACAATCCCCGCACCAAGAAAGTCATCGCCGTCAACGCGCTCGGCGTCGCGCCCACCGGAGCGACCGCCGACTTCTATCGGTCCAAAGGGATGCGCTTCCCGCCGGAGTATGGCCCGCTCGCGGCGATCACCCCGGGCACTCCGGGCGGACTCATGGTCATGCTCGCCGAGTATGGCACGCTCAGCTTGCGTGAGGTGCTCGAGCCGGCAATCCACATGGCGGATGGCTATCCCATCGAGGAGGAGACGGCGAATTCGATCGAGCGGAACAAGCGCTGGCTCAAACAATGGCAATACGCGCGCGCGGTGATGTTGCCACACGCGGGCGAGGCACGGGAAGCGCCCGAAGCGGGTGAAATCTTCCGCCAGCCGGACCTCGCCGCGACGCTCCGCAAACTCGTGGAGGCGGAGCAGCAGGCGCTACGCCGCGGGAAGAACCGGCACGATGCGATCATGGCTGCCTACGACCGCTTCTACCGTGGCGACATTGCGCAGGAGTTCGTCCGTGGTCTGCGGGAGGAAGGTGGGCTCGTCACGCTGACCGATCTCGCCGACTGGCGGGTGAAGATCGAAGAGCCGGTCATGACGACGTATCGGGGGGTCGACGTCTACAAGCTGCAGCCCTGGTCACAAGGTCCCGCCATGCTCCAGGCGCTGAACATTCTCGAGACCTTTGACCTCAAGGCGATGGGCTACAACAGCACGCGCTACATCCACACGCTCTATCAGACAATGAGCCTCGCGTTTGCGGATCGCGATTTCTATTACGGCGATCCCGCATTTCCTCCCGAAGAGCCGATTCGCGGACTGTTGTCAAAGGAGTACGCGCGCCAGCGCGCGAAGCTCATCAATCCTGATCACAACGATCCCGACATCAAGCCGGGGGATCCGTATCCTTTCCAGGGCGGCACGAATCCCTATTTGCCGCTCCTGCAGCAATGGTCGCCGCGTCCCGTGACGACGACCGAGACCGGCACCGGCGACGCCGCGGCGCTGGCCGCGTTTGACGAAGCGTTCCGGCGCGGCACCACATCGATCGAAGCGGCCGATTCATCCGGCTGGGTGGTCTCGGTGACGCCGTCGGGCGGCTGGATTCCCGCGGTCATCGCCGGTCACACCGGGATCGGGGTGAGCCAGCGCGCGCAGCAGTTCGTCGTCGACTCGAGCGACAATCCATTCAACGTGATTGTGCCGGGGAAGCGGCCACGCGTGACGCTCACGCCCAGTCTGGCCCTGAAGGACGGGAAGCCGTTTCTCGCGTTCGCGGTGCAGGGGGGCGACACCCAGGACCAGAACCTGCTGCAATTCTTCCTCAACGTGGTCGAGTTCGGCATGGACGTGCAGCAGGCGGTCGAAGCGGCGAACATCACCAGCTACCAGATGCGCAATTCGTTCGGCGAGCACAAAACGGAGCCGGGCCGCCTGACTCTGCGTGACGACACACCGGCGTGGACCAGACATGAGCTGCGCGCGATGGGCTACAGGCTCGACTTCGATGATCGGACGTCCGGGCCGATCAACGCAGTGTTCTTTGACTGGAAACACGGCTCGTTCTGGGGCGGGTCGTCGAATCATGGCGAGGACTACGGAATCGCGTGGTGATCGCGCGCCGGCATTGACACGCCTCGGCCGCCCCACTAGATCACAGGTCATGCTAATGTCCGCGCAGCACCGGCATCACCATGGTCACTCGGTCCACGGGGGATAGCCGGAGGCGCATTAGGGTTTGAATCATCACCGACGCCGGCCCCCCAGGGCCGGCGTCGTGCTTTTAGGGCGGCGTCGCACACCCACGGGGAGTCCGGCTCGGCCAACACGGAGCCGAAGAGATGACTGCTGTACCGTTTCGACTTGGCCTTCCCAAGGGCAGGATGGAGACCGGTGTGCTGGCTCTGCTTGCGGACGCGGGGATTCGCGTGCGCCCCAGCGCGCGGGGCTACCGTCCCGACGTGTCACTGCCGGGCGCCGAAGCGAAGCTGCTGAAGCCCCAGAACATCGTGGAGATGCTGGCCCTCGGCAGCCGCGATGTCGGCTTCGCCGGGGCGGACTGGGTTGCAGAGCTCGAAGCGGACGTCGTCGAGCTGCTCGACACGGGGCTCGACCCGGTCCAGCTGGTCGCGGCCGCTCCGGTCGCATTGCTCGAACGCGGCCGCCTTCCCTCCCGACGGCTCGTTATCGCGTCCGAATACGAGCGGCTCACACGGCGCTGGATCGCCGCGCGCGGGCTGTGTGGGGAGCTCGTCCGCTCCTATGGCGCGACTGAAGTGTTCCCGCCCGAAGACGCAGACGTAATCGTCGACAACACCGCGACCGGCGCGACGCTCGAGGCCAACGGTCTCGCGATTGTAGACGTGCTGATGCGCTCGTCCACCCGTCTGTATGCCAACCGCGCGGCGTTCGACGATCCGGTCCGCCGTCGCTCCATCGATGATCTCGTCTTGCTTATCAACTCGGTGCTCGAAGCGCGGCGTCGCGTCATGCTGGAGGTCAACGCGTCCGCGGCATGTCTCGACGCGGTCGTGGCCGTGCTGCCGTCCATGCGCCAGGCGACGGTCGCGCCCCTTTTCGGCAATGGTGGGTACGCCGTGAAGGCTGCCGTACCGCGAGAGCTGCTCCCGCAAGTGATCCCCGCCGTAAAAGCAGCCGGCGGCACCGACGTCGTTGTCTCCACCCTGTCGCAGATCGTGCCATGACGACCGCGCTCAAGACTCGGATCGATCCGGCGTCGGCTTACCATGAACCGGCCCGAGGTGACGTCGGGGTTCTGTGCCTCGACCGCAACGAGGGCCTCCTGCCGTCACCCGCCGCGCTTGCGGAATTGGCCGAGGCCGATCCGGAGCTGCTGCGTCGCTATCCGGATGTTTCCGAATTGACCGCGCTGCTCGCGGCGCAATGGAGGGTCGCAGCCGGCCGCGTACTCGTGACCGCGGGAGCCGACGAAGCGATCGATCGCATTTTCCGCGCATTCCTGACGCGTGGCCGAACCCTGCTGCTTCCGGAGCCAAGTTTCGAGATGCTCGATCGCTACGCCGCGCTTGCGGATGGCGAGCTCGTGCGCGTCCCCTGGCCGGATGCCGCGTTTCCGACGGATGAGTTCTTGGAGCGTGTCGACGCGCGCACCGCCGTCATCGCGATCGTGTCGCCCAATAATCCCACCGGTGGTGTGGCGACGCTGGCGGACGTGAGACGAATCGCCGAGCACGCGCCCGACGCGCTCGTGCTGCTCGATCACGCGTACGTGGAGTACGCGGATGACGATCTCACAGCGGCGGTGCTCGACGTGCCGAACGTCGTCGTGGTCCGCACCCTGTCGAAAGCGTGGGGGCTCGCCGGGTGTCGCGTCGGCTACGCAATCGGCAGCCCGGACATCATCGCGGTGCTGCGCGCCGCTGGTGGCCCCTATCCCGTTGCTGCGCCATCCATCGCGCTCGCCGTGCGCCAGCTCGAGCGCGGCACGGCATTGCTCGCGGCGCACGTCGCGCGCGTGCGTGAAGAGCGCGCGGCGCTCACGCGGCAGCTCAAGTCGCTGGGACTCTCGCCGCGGGACTCGCAGGCAAACTTCGTGTTCGTCGAATGCGGCGACGGCCACCGGGGGGGCGCGCGGTTTTGCGCAGCCGCGCTCGCGGCGCTCGGCGTGTTGGTGCGCGAATTCCGGGACCGGCCAGGTCTCGACACGGCGTTGCGCATCACCCTGCCCGGTGAGCTGACAGGATTCGAGCGCCTCACGACGGCGCTCGACACAGTCCTAGCCCCGCAGGCGATGATCTTCGATCTCGACGGCGTGCTCGCTGACGTGCGGGAGTCGCAACGTGCGGCGATGATCGCGACCGCCGCCGCTTTCGGCGTGACCGTCACGATGCAGGACATCGAGACTGCGCTGCGCGCGGGCAATGCCGCGAACGACTGGGTGGTGACGCAGCGGCTGATCGCGGCAGGCGGTAAGGAGCCAGGTCTCGAAACGATCACCACCCGTTACCAATCACTGTACCGCGGAGCGGCCGGGTCGCCCGGGCTGCGCGAGCGGGAGCGCTCGATCGTGCGGCGTGTGGTGCTCGAGCGCCTTGCGAAACGGTTGCCACTCGCCGTCGTGACGGGCCGGCCGCTCGACGAAGCTCGTTGGTTCCTCGAGCGCGCCGGGTTCGCAGAACTGTTCGGCGCCGTGGTGTGCATGGAGGATGCGCCGCGCAAACCAGATCCCGCGCCGGTTCGTCTCGCCCTCGCGCGGCTAGGTGTACAGCGGGCATGGATGGTGGGGAATACCCCCGACGACATTCGCGCCGCCGCTGGAGCGTCCGTCGTCCCGCTCGGTGTCGTCGCACCGGGGGATGATCTGGCTGCGACCTCCACCGCACTGACCGACGCCGGCGCGGCCGAGTTGCTGCCATGAGTGCTCGCACAGCCACGGTGACGCGTACGACGCGCGAGACGTCGATTCGCTTGACACTCGATCTCGACGGCACGGGCAAGGCGACGATCAAGACCGGGATCGGCTTCCTCGATCATCTCCTCGACGCGCTGGCGCGCCACGCGCGTTTCGACCTCGCGCTTATCTGCGAAGGTGACCTGCAGGTCGATGATCATCACACCGCCGAGGACTGCGCGCTCGCCTTGGGCGAAGCGATCGACCGTGCCCTGACCGAGCGCCGCGGTGTCAACCGCTTCGGGTGGGCCCTCGTGCCGCTCGACGAAGCGTTAGCGCGCGCAGTGGTCGATCTCTCCGGCCGGCCATTCGCCGACGTGTCACTCGGTCTGCGCCGCGAGGCGATGGGTGGCCTCGCATGCGAGAACATCCCGCATCTGCTGCGCTCGCTCGCCACCGCGAGCCAGCTGACGCTCCACGTGGATGTGTTGAAAGGCGAGAACGATCATCACCGGGCCGAGGCGGCGGTCAAGGCGACCGCGCTCGCGTTGCGGCAGGCGGTCGCGCGGTCGGGATTCGATGACGTCCCGTCTACCAAAGGGACGCTGCGGGGCGCGGTACATGAGTGACGTGCTGATCGTCGACTCCGGTGTCGCGAATCTGGCGTCGATTGCCGGCGGATTTCAGCGTCTCGGCGCCACGACGGTCGTGAGCGGCGATCCCGCTGTCGTGCGTCAAGCGGCACGTCTGGTGCTGCCTGGCGTGGGCGCGTTTGGTGCCGGCATGGCGGCGATCCGAAACGGCGGTCTCGACGCCGCGATTCTGGATGCCGCATCCCGCGGAACGCCGATGCTCGGCATCTGCCTCGGCATGCAGATGCTGTGCGAGGCGAGTGAAGAGACGCCGGGAGTGGCGGGACTGGGGGTTGTCTCGGGAACGTGTCGCCGGTTGCCATCACACGTGCGGATCCCGCACCTTGGCTGGAACCGTGTAACACCCAACCCCGGTGCGCGCCTCGTCACGAACGGCGTCGCAGCGTTCGCGAATTCTTATGCTTTGCGGGACCGCCCTGCCGGATGGACGCCGGCATGGACGACCCACGGCGTTCCGTTCATCGCCGCACTCGAACGCGATTCGATACTCGCTTGCCAGTTTCACCCAGAGCTGTCGAGCGCGTACGGTGCGGCGCTGCTCGACTGCTGGCTCACAGGCGGAACGGCCCGGACCGTCACCGGCACAAACGAAGCCTCAGGTTTGCTCCGCCGCCTTATTCCGTGTCTCGACGTGCAAGATGGCCGTGTGGTGAAGGGTGTCCGGTTTCAGAATTTGCGCGACGCCGGCGATCCTGCCGAGCAGGCGGCGCGCTACGAGGCGCAAGGCGCTGACGAGATCGTGATCCTCGACGTTGCGGCTTCCCCTACCGGGCGCGGCACGCAGGTCGAGACGGTGCGGCGCGTGCGCGCGGCGATCCGCATTCCGCTGACGGTGGGGGGCGGAGTGCGCAGCGTTGACGACGCCCGGCAACTGCTCTCGGCCGGTGCCGACAAGGTGAGCGTTAACACGGCCGCGGTCCGGGGGCCTACCCTGCTCACCGACTTGGCGCGCGCGTTCGGGTGCCAGTGTGTCGTCCTGGCGATCGATGCTCGGAGTACCGGAGAGTGCTGGGAGGTCCTGGTCCTGGGCGGTCGCGAGCCGGCGCTGCCCAACGCGGTGGCCTGGGCGCAGGAGGGCGAACGGCTCGGCGCGGGCGAGATCCTGCTCACGAGCTGGGATCGCGACGGCACGCGGGCGGGACACGATGTCGAGCTGCTGCGTGCCGTCGCGAACGCGGTGCGCGTTCCGGTTATCGCCTCAGGCGGTGTTGGCACGAGGGCGCACGTCGCCGCCGCATTCGCAGCCGGCGCGGACGCAGTGCTCGCGGCTTCGGTTTTTCACGACGGCCACGACACGGTCGATGGCATCAAAACTGATCTTGCGATGCGGGGAATCGGAGTGCGGCGATGATCGTACCGAGTATCGACATCATGGCGGGACGCGCGGTGCAGCTGCGCCGCGGCAAGGACTTCGTGCTCGACGGCGGCGATCCCATCGCGCGATTGGAGGAATTCTCCATCGCAGGGGACGTGGCCGTCGTGGATCTGGATGCCGCGCTCGGTCAGGGTTCGAATGCCGAGCTGATCGGAGATCTCGTGCGCCGGGCGCCGTGTCGCGTCGGCGGAGGGATCCGCGATCTCGACAGCGCCCGTCGCTGGCTCGATGCGGGCGCGACACAGGTGGTGATCGGCACAGCTGCGACGCCTGATTTCTGCAGCGCGTTGCCACGTGAGCGGGTCATCGCCGCCCTGGATGCCCGATGCGGCGAGGTCGTCGTGGACGGGTGGCGAACGAACACTGGTGTCACGGTCCTGGAGCGTGTTCGCGAGCTCGCGCCGCTTGTTGGCGGCTTCCTCTTCACGCAGGTGGAAAAAGAGGGGGAGATGGGCGGGTTCGACCGCACCGCTGTCGACGCTGTCGTCCGAGCCGCGGCCGGAGCACGGGTGACTGCCGCCGGTGGAATCACGACCGCGACCGAAGTTGCCGAGCTCGATTGCCTGGGAGCCGATGCACAGGTCGGCATGGCGCTGTACACAGGCAGGCTGGCGTTGGGCGACGCTATCGCAGCGCCGCTTACGAAGTCGTTGCCGGGCGAGGTGTGGCCTACCGTGGTCTGCGACGAGGCGGGCCGCACGCTCGGTCTTGTTTGGAGCACGCGCGAATCGCTGGCGCGTGGCGTCGCCGAGCGGCGCGGGATCTATTGGTCGCGCTCGCGCCAATCGATCTGGGAAAAGGGTGCGACGTCGGGAAACACGCAGCAGCTCCTCCGCGTGGACCTGGACTGCGATCGTGACGCGCTGCGCTTTACGGTGCGTCAGGCGGGCGCCGGGTTCTGTCATCTGAATCGCCCGTCGTGCTGGAACTCCGAGTTCGATCTGGCCGATCTCGAGCGCACGCTCGCCGACCGCATGGCCCGGCCCGTAAATGGATCGGGAACCTCGCAATTGCTGGCCGACTCCGCGCTGCTGGCGGCGAAGCTGCGCGAAGAAGCGGAGGAGCTGGCGCAGGCGCAGTCGTCCGAGGATGTCGTGCGGGAGACGGCGGACGTGTTCTACATGGCGCTCGTGGCGTTGGCGCGCGGGGGCGGAACGTTGGCCGACGTCCGTGCCGAGCTTGCACGCCGGCATCGTGCGGTCAACCGGCGCCCCATGGCTCGCAAGCGATGAGCGCGCGTGTGTTGCCTCGCCGTTCAGTAGCGGAGCTGGTGAGTCGGCGAGCTGGCGGTGTGCCTGCCGAGGCCCTGGCGATCGCCGCGCCGATTGTGGAAGCTCTCCGCGTCGGAGGTGAGGCCGCCCTCCGTACGTACGCGGAGCGTTTTGGCGACGTACAACCCGGCGGACCGTTGTTCCTCGACCGGGCCAGGCTCGATCGCGCACTCGCCGACGTGCCGGTTAATGACCGCGCGCGCCTCGAACGCGTCGCCGGGCGGATCCGAACGTTCGCGGAAGTGCAGCAGCGGGCGCTCGGGGCAGTCACGGTCACTGTTCCCGGTGGAGCGGTCGGTCACTGGGTCGCACCGGTCGAGCGCGCGGGGTGTTATGCGCCCGGCGGGCGCCATCCTCTGCCCTCGTCGGTCCTCATGACGGCCGTGACCGCGAAGACCGCTGGTGTCCGCGAGATCTGGATCGCGAGTCCCAAGCCCGGACCGCTGACGCTTGCCGCTGCCGCGATCGCAGGCGCCGACGGCGTGCTGGCCGCGGGGGGAGCCCAGGCGATTGCGGCGCTGGCGTTCGGCGCCGGCCCGCTCCCGCCGTGCGACGTGATCGTCGGACCCGGCAACCGCTACGTCGCCGCGGCCAAGCAGCTCGTTGGCGGGCGTGTCGCGATCGACATGCTCGCGGGCCCGTCAGAGCTGGTGGTTTTTGCTGACGCGACGGCCTCCCCGGCTGCGATCGCCGCCGATCTGCTAGCGCAGGCGGAGCATGATCCCGACGCGGTACCCATTCTTGTGTCGCTCGATTCTGCGCTTCCGGATCGAGTCGAGGCGGAGCTCGCGCGTCAGCTTGCCGCGCTCCCCACGGCTGCGGTCGCCCGTGAGGCGCTCGCTAACGGCGGCGTCGTGGTCGTGGCGAACGTGGTCGAAGGCATTGCGGCGTGCGACGCACTTGCTCCCGAACACGTGGAGCTCTTCGTCGAGGATGCCGTTGCGGTCGCGCCACGACTCGCGCATTACGGCGGGCTCTTTATTGGCGATGGGTCGGCGGAAGTGCTCGGCGATTACGGCGCCGGGCCCAATCACGTCCTGCCGACGGGAGGCAGCGCGCGGTCAACGGGCGGGCTGTCGGTTTACACGTTTCTGCGGGTCCGCACGTGGTTACGGATCGACGACCCCTCCGCCGCGCGTCCCCTGCTCGAGGACGCGGCGTGGTTCGGTCGCGTGGAGGGGCTCGAAGGTCACGCGCGAGCCGCAGAGCGGCGACTCGACTGACTCAGTCCGCCCCTACCGTCTCCCGCGTCGCCTTCTGCTGCGGCTCACGCAACCCCAGCGACCGCTCGATCTCCCGCGTGATGTGCATCGAGCAGAACTTCGGCCCGCACATCGCGCAAAACTCGGCGCTCTTGAAGTACTCTGCCGGCAAGCGCCAGCCGGAACTGCTCGTTCCAATCGAACGCGTAGCGCGCGCGTGACAACGCGTCGTCGCGCTCGGTCGCGCCGGGACGGCGGCGCGCGATGTTCGCGGCGTGCGCCGCGATCTTGTACGCGATCACGCCCTCGCGAACCTCCTCGGCGTTGGGCAGACCGAGGTGCTCTTTGCGCGTGACGTAGCACAGCATGTCAGCGCCGAACCACCCGATCATCGCGGCGCCGATCGCCGATGTGATGTGGTCGTATCCCGGCGCGACGTCGGTCACGAGCGGTCCGAGCGTGTAGAACGGCGCTTCGTGGCACAGCTCTTTCTCGAGCCGCACGTTCACTTCGATCTGATGCATGGGGATGTGTCCCGGCCCTTCGATCATCACCTGGACGTCCTTCTTCCATGCGCGCTCGG
>WNGN01000058.1_pt1 | contig 54739 bp, 40 predicted proteins | sample 5400561 | NCBI WGS metagenome assembly WNGN01 (sample SAMN13153379, study PRJNA577476) | soil metagenome | isolation source: 115 cm soil or saprolite under Garry oak tree replicate 2 | place: USA:California | collected 2016-06-15 | reverse complement strand
CTTGTTCTTAAAGAAACAATAGTACCAGCTCATGCAAATAAAGTATTATTCTATTTAGCTCCTATATTAACTTTAGTATTTAGTCTATTAGGTTTAGGAGTTATACCTTTTGGTGAAGGTTTAGTTATATCTGATTTTTCTATGGGATTATTATATACTGTAGCATTATCATCTTTAGGAATATATGGAGTATTATTTGCTGGGTGATCAGCTAATTCTAAATATGCTTTCCTAGGAAGTTTGCGATCTACAGCAAGTATGATTTCTTATGAATTAATTTTAAGTACTGCTATCATAATAGTAATTTTATTAGCTGGTTCTTTTAACTTTACTGCTATTATAGAAAATCAACAATCTGTTTGATATATTATTCCTTTACTTCCTATTTTTATTATATTTTTTATTTCCATACTAGCTGAAACTAATAGAACTCCATTTGATCTACCAGAAGCTGAATCAGAATTAGTTGCGGGATTCTTTACAGAACATAGTTCTATTGTTTTCGTATTCTTCTTCTTAGGTGAATACTGCTCTATAGTTATTATGAGTGCTTTATCAGCTATTCTATTTATGGGTGGTTGATTAATGCCCGAAATATTTGTAAATGATACAGTTATCAATCTACAAAGTATAATATTAGGATTGAAAACATGTATATTCTGTTTCTTTTTTGTATGGTTTAGAGCGACACTACCTAGATTGAGATATGATCAATTAATGTTATTTATGTGAACTGCATTATTACCTATAGCAATTGCTTTAACTGCATTAGTTCCAAGTATTTTAGTAGCTTTTGACATTGCTCCATATTAATTTATTATTAATATATATACCTAATATATATTTATTAGTAAATATATGCATATATACCCCCTTAAATTTATACATTTTTAAAAAATTAAGTAAAGTCTTATATAATTTATTTTATCTTATATAATTTATTTTATTAGTTTATATCTATTATAGTATTAATATAGTTATATTATTAGAAATGAGATATAAATTATTCTTTTAAAAGAAGTAAGTATAAAATAAATGAATATTAAATAATAAATACTTTAATAACATTCTATTGTTAGGGTGGTGCCTGATTGGTAATAGGGGTTTTCTGTAAAAAAATTGATCTTCGATCATTATTGGTTCAATTCCAATCCACCCTAATATTTTAACAGTATTTTTATAATCTTTTTTTAGTACAATTAGACTAATACATGTATCTAATTTATGTAAATATTAGATTTAACTTTTCTAATCCTTTTAATAATTTTTTGTTTTGGGTTTTAATTTATTTATTAAGTATTAGTTATTATTAGAATAATAATAACTAATTATAGTTTATTAATAATTTATAATATCGTAATATATTATAGGGGTAAAGGTTGTAGCATAATTGGTTAATGCAATTCGCTCATAATGGATCTTATGTGGGTTCAATTCCCGCCGGCCTTAATTTTTAATTAATAGGTATCTTATAGTTTAAATGTAGCTATTTAAGATATTAATTAAGTTACATTTTAAAGTAGTTTATTTACTAAATATCGTAAATAGTTTAATTAGCTATAAAAATATGTAATAAATATATGGATATATGGTAGAGTCTGGTTGAATACGACCGTCTTGAAAACGGTTAAACATAGTAATGTTTCATGAGTTCGAATCTCATTGTATCCGTTTTGTTTTAATAACCAGGTAACCTTATATTACCAAATATTGGTAATTTTATATCTAGACAATTATAGGGTCATTTAATATTATTTATATTTAGATTTTAATCAAATATTAAATAATACTATTGTGTAAACTTATAATATAATTTATATTAAAAATAAAGATATTTATAAGAGTGTGTAATATTATTTTATTCTAAGATAAACTAAATAAAAATGAAACATTTAGATGTAAAAAGAACTGATTATCAAGTTTTCCCTCACCACTTAGTTGATCCTTCACCTTGACCAATCTTGACAAGTTTTTCACTATTTACATTTACAGTATCAGCTGTACTCTATATGCATGGTTTTGCTAATGGTGGTACATTATTAACATTAGGTTTTTTACTAACAGCTGGAGCTATGACATTATGATTTAGAGATGTGGTTACTGAGAGTACTTATCTAGGACATCACACATTTGAAGTAAAAAAAGGTTTAACAATAGGTGTGGCTTTATTTATCGTAAGTGAAATTTTTGCTTTCTTATCAGTATTTTGAGCTTATTTACATTCAAGCTTAGCTCCTACTATTGAAATAGGCAGTTCTTGACCACCTTTAGGTATTACTCCATTAGATCCATTTGCTATACCTTTATTAAATACTTTAGTATTATTATCAAGTGGTGCTTTTATTACTTGAAGTCACCATGCTTTAATACAAGGAAATAGATCAGGTGCTATTTGAGGTGGTATCTTTACTATAATATTAGCTTTAGTATTTACAGGATTACAATATGTAGAGTATTCAACAGCTGGATTTACAATAGCTGATTCTGTTTATGGAACTGTTTTCTTTGCTTCTACAGGATTACATGGTTTACATATTATAGTAGGAACAATCTTTATTGTAATAGGATTATTAAGAATATTTGCATATCATTTAACTGATAACCACCATTTAGGTTATGAAAGTGCTATACTTTACTGGCATTTTGTTGACGTTGTTTGATTATTCTTATTCGTTCTAGTGTATTGATGAGGTTCTTAATTAATAATATAAAACTTATTTACCCCCTAATTATAATAATTTTTTAATTATATATTTTTAGTAAATTAATTATTAATTAATATTTAATGATTGTATTGGTATAGTTTGGTTAATATATAAACCTTATTAGATAATAAGAAGTATAGTTAACTGACTTTATATATTTAATAATAAAATTGTACAATTTTTATATAAGAGTTCTATATAAGAGAACAGATACTTTAGATAAAATATTATATTTGAAAAAACTCTTACAAATAAAAGAGGATAAATAAAATATTAAATATTATTTATTTTAATTTATCAGTTAATTATATATAAGATAAATATCAATAGAGATAATTCTAAATACATTTAAATATATTTATATATTTATAATATAATGATTTAAAAGTACAACCAAAATAATGAAAATATGTAACTTAACAATATGTGCTAAAAAAGAATTATTAAGATAATATCGTTAATTTGATAATTCAACTTAATTTTAATATTTTATTTGCTAACAATTATCAAGTACTCGTAAGAATATATATTCTTATAATACTAATATATATTGCTATAATATATAGTAATATATAACATATTTACTTATATTGATATAAGTAAATAAATAATATGGCATCGCAAAAACTTATCTAATTTCCTTGTTATAAAAATAATCTTTATCCTGTTATACTATCAGCTTTCCTTATTATTATATTATAATAGGATAGTATTGTGTAATATAATATTAATAAAATATTAAGGATTTAGAGGAGTAAAAATAGAAATTATATGAATGCTTCAAAATTTAATACCAGAACTAAATAGTAAAGACTTTAAGGTTAATAATTCAGTAATAAATGATAAAAATATGATGTTCTATAACAATATGCAAAATAATCAAAAATATACTAGTATAAAAATGAAATTATCCATTATACTTAATGCATATTTTAAACATTTAGGTTGTTTAATAAGTGAACCTGTAATTAATATTACACCAAATAAATTAAATATACATATATTTTATTTTAAAAGAAATGCAGTTAATAAAAAATTTACATATTTAAGATATGAACAAATATATTATTATATTGTTAGACGAAGTCTTAAGAGTAGATTAAGTAAAGCCAATTTAAATAAATTTATGAATTATCTTAAATATTTAAGAGATAATACTTGCACCTATCACCCTCACCCACCACAAAGTGCAGAGTGTGAGTGAGTGAGTAATTATACATCATCTTTATCTTCAACTTCTTCAAACGTATCATCTTCGACATATCGATTATCTTTACCTTTAAAAGATAAAAATACCGAGATAAATAGAATTCATATAAAAGCCGCAAAATTAGCAAATAAATATATAAACCAAATTAACAGTTTTAATAATTTATTGAATACTTATTATTTAAATAGTTTAGGTTTATTATTATCTAATTTATTACAAACTCATGTAGAAATAGAATTAGTTAGATTAACTTATCCCTATCATGAAAGCAAAATACTATCGGAATTAGTAGGAATTAATGGTAAAACCATTTCTTATTCTAGAATTAAATATCTATTATTAAATAAATCTAAAATTTTAACTCCGGTATCTTATATTTTTAATAAAAAAGTTCAAAAAAATATTAGTTCTATTACTCCTTATAGTATTTTACATAAAAGTATTGATGAAGATTTATTAAAAACCCAAAATATTTTTAGTTTTAGATTTGATAAAAATAAAAATATAACTAAACCTTACCTTAATGATTTTACTAATTTAAGTAATGACCTTATTACTTATTTAACAGGTATTAAACTAAGAATTTCTGGTAGATTAACTAAACAAAGAGTTGTTCCTAAAAGAACGGTTAAAACCGCTTATAAAGGTGGTATATCTGAAAATAAAAATAATATTGTAGAATCATCTACATTTACTCATAAAAATAAAAAAGGTGCTTTTAGTATTAGAATTTGGCTGAGTCATGGTAAAATTACTTAGAATTTAACTTTTTAATTTAATATTATCTATATTTCACTCACCCACTCTGCACTTTGTGGTGGGTGAGTGGGGTGAGGGTGAGTGATTATTAATTTTTATTAATTATATCCATTATCACTCTATTATTAATTAAATATTTATTTATATAAAAAATAGTTATTTACTTATTTATTAAAACATAATGATTATAAAATATTTAATTACGATATTAAAATATCAATTGTCACCCACCTTTAGGTGAGCCTTCCACTCCCATCACCCAAAGGTGATAAGTGACTCACCCACTCACCTTTAGGTGATAAGGTGATAAAGGTGAAGGGAGTGGGTGATGGGTGAGTGATGAAGTAAAAGATATTTACCCCACCCCTTAAACTGTTTAGTAAGATAACTTATTTATTTTAAATACTTACTTATTATAAAGTTTACTTAGTTTAATATTTCTCATATATCTCAGCAAAGATGAAAGATTCATCTAATATTTTATTTTTAATTAAATAAGCAATAAACAATTAAATAATAAGTATACAACTGTTTTATAAATTATAATCATATATTAAAATCTATTTCTATTATGGAATCCTTTACAGATATTAATGTAATCTATTATTTCTATTTAATTTAGTTAATGAAATTAGAAATAATACAAAAGACAAACAATATTTTATATATTGGTAAATTAGACTTAATATCTATTATTAACAATATTAGTAAACATAATTTAAACTTATAGGTATTACCTTTAATCTTAGTCTCACTTTCACCCAAAAGGTGATAAATGTGAGTGAGGGGTGTGATAGAGGTGGTGAGAAAATTACTTTCCCTTATGAAAAAATTAAATCCAAAAATATCTTTATATATTCCTCCAATAGGGGGAGATCAAGTATTTGTTAATAGAGGTAAATAATTTTATATTTAGTTAAGTGTTACACCCACTCACCTTTAGGTGATAAAGGTGATAAATTTGATATATATATTTAAAAGAGATATTATGTGATTGATTTTGATTTAATAGACTTATTTTAATCTTATTAGAGTTTAGTTTACAGATGGTTCTGTAGTCAAATTGCAAATTTGATAAATTAGGGTTCAATTCCCTCTTAACTCTAAATTTTTTCACCACCACCTATCACCCTCACCCACCACAAAGTGCAGAGTGAGTGAGTGAGTGTTATTATAATAAATAATGAAAGATTTGTATTTTTCTATATCTTATAATATATATTATTATTTTTATTATAAATATTAAATTACTAACATTAAAATATAATATAAAGATATAAGTATAAATATCTTTAATAAAAAACCAAAATTTGCTATTATAGTTATTTATTATAATAAATAACTATAGATATCTCCTTTATTTATAAAGGAAGGTAGTTAATTATAATTTATTAATAACTATTTGTTATATTTATTAAGTTCTTTTAGTTTAATGGTAAAATATTGTCCTTCTAAGACAACAGATTTCGGTTCGAATCCGGAAAAGAATTACTATCTTTTTGATAAGTTAGATTAATACTCACTCTCATCCACTCACCCACTGCCTTTATCACTCACCTATCCCTTTATCACCCAAAGGTGATAAGGTGAAGGCAGTGATTGGTGGAGGCAGTGATTGGTGACATTCACCCAAAAGGTGATAAATGTGAGTGAGGGGTGTGTATTAATAGGTATTTATAATACTTTATCTTATTGTATTTAATCCTAACCTTTTAACTTAATCAATTTACTAACCATCTGAGGATAGCAATAGTTCTTATCGCATCATTCTTCAATTTAACACAAATAAAAAAAGACTTATATGAAGGAATAAGTAGAACAATATAAATACTTATGGTTTATCTTTTGTTTATTTATAAAAACAAAAATATATGTTAAATTATATATATAAAAGAGGCATTAACATAAAATCATAAAATCCTAAAATTATCGGATAATTATGAATATTATAAGATACAGCTAGTCTGTATTGAACATTACAGAAGAATTTAATTTTGGTTCAGATTGAACGTTATTCAGTAGTTTAAGGCATGCAAATCATTTTAATAAAATATTCTATGAAAACTTCAACTTAGTCTACTGGCACTAGAAACTTTGTTGGTTCACAAGTTAAATATAATATTTAGGTTAAAAGGTGTAGAGGTGAGTAATATTAAATTAGATACCCATTAGCATCCGTAAATAGGATATAAGCAAAGAGATAAGTCTCGCTATTGGATTTTAATTTAACTTGACTAGGTAGTTGGTGGGGTTAAAGGCCTACCAAGCCGACGATCAATAGCCAATCTTGTCAGAGACAATGGCCACATTGGGTTTGAAATCGACCCTAGTAGTTATAAACTACCAGCAGCCGAGAATATTTGTCAATGCTCGCAAGAGTGAACGAGCTAACTGAAAGAATATAGAATCTAAAGTTAGGAATCTTATAATTTTTATTATAAGTTTAAAGACGAATCTAACTAACAGTGTCGTCCAAATTCTGGTGCCAGAAGACTCGGTAATACCAGAGACGCGAACGTTAATCATCTTGAATGGGCATAAAGGGTTTGTAGGCGGCTTATTTATTAATAGGCTAGAATCTTATAGAGGTTAATAAAATACTTAGAGGAGGGCTGATATCCTTAGATCCTAAGTGGAATCCTAATTGCGAAGGCCATTTTCCACTACAGATTGACGCTGATACACGAAGGTTAGGATAGGAACTAGGATTAGAGACCCTATTACCCCTAACTGTAAACGATGAATGGAAGATATTTACAACTGTAAGTGTCGAAGTGAATACGATAACCATTCCGCCTTGCCAGTATACTTGCAAAAGTGAAAACAAAAAAATTAGTCGGTCCTAAAGCAAACGAAGTGAAGCATGTTATTTAATTCGATAATCCGCGTAAAATCTTACCACTTCTTGAATATTAACCTTAATATTAAGGTCTTAACCTAAGGGTTTGGGATAAATAATTTCATAAATAAGTTATTTATTATAATACAGGTGTTGCATGGCTGTCGTCAGTTCGTGTCATGAGATGTGAGGTTAATTCCACTAACGAACGCAATCCCTACTATTAATTAAAGTTTAATAGTGATTTTTTGATATAAGAAATCTTTTTGGGGCTAAGACAAGTCCTTATGACCCGAATGAAGTGGGCTATAGACGTGCTACTAAAGCTCAGGACAAAGTGATGCAATACTAACACCTTTTCTTTATTCTAGATTATATTTATATAATTAGTATACTAAAGGATAGAAATACAGAGGAGCTAATCACAAAAAACTGGCTATTTATTGCTGTTTTACTGATTGTTGCCTGGAACTCGGCAGCATGAAGTAGGAATTTCGAGTAATCGTTGATCACTAACGCAACGGTGAAGTTTTAATTTAGGATGAACTAACTGTCTGTCAATCGGGAGAAGCTTTCCAATAAGGAAGAAATGGTAGTCAGGTCATTATTCTGAATTACGCAATGATGTACATATAATTTAATGTTAATAAGTTTAATTAAGTGTACTGCCAAATTCATTGTTTTAAGCTAAGGATGGAAGATGCTGATCATTGGGTCCAGTTATTGTGAGTGACATTCGATAAGTCATAGCAGGGTAGCCTTACTGGAAGGTGAGGCTGTAGTATAGTTTTTATATCTACTTTAATTTTTGATATACAATAGTTTTCTACCTAACTTTAAAAAGTTTTTAAAGATAGGTTAGTAATTACTGTTTTAGATTATCAGTTTGTAAAATTTCTGGCCTGTTTTATTGCTAGAACTTAATAATATTACCCCCTTTTTACATATTTTATATTTTATATATATATTTACATAAAAATTAATTTGCATAGTAAGGATTCCTTATTTAGACAAATTTACTTATATTAATTATAATATACTAGTTTAGTTTATTATTAAATATTTTAAATTAATTATCTTATAAGAGGTTAGCTGAGTGGTTTAGCAGTAAATTTACACTTTACAGACAGAGTTTCGATTACTCTACTTCTTAAATTCTATAATACTAGTTAATACAATTTAAATAGATTATAATTTATCTTTATTATTATTGTCTTAAATTAAACATATATACTCACCCTCACCCACTCACTCTATCATCCACTTTGCACTTTTGGGGTGGGTGAGGCTCACCTAAAGGTGGGTGAGTGACATTCACCCACCCAAAAGGTGATAAAGGTGAGTGCAGAGTGGGTGATAGGTGCGGTGAGTATTGATAGATAAATAGTTTTTTTACATTTTGATCAAATTACACCATTTGATGGTAAATCTTAAAACTAAAATTTTAGAAGAAACAATTTAGGAACTGTCTTTGCTCATATAACGTAATATTAAATTAAATAATATTTATATTATATGAAAGAGATTATTAAATATCTAAATTATTAATATATTAAATATAATATATTATATATAGGACAGTATAAAAATTAAAATATAGAGATGTTAAAAATAATATTTAATATTATTATTAATCCTATTTATAATGATGTTCCAGAACCATTACAATTAGGATTCCAAGATGGTGCTAGTCCAGGATATTCAGGAATTGTTGATCTACATGATTCTATTTTCTTCTATTTAGTATTAATTTGTGTAGGAGTATTCTGAATTTTAGGTTCAGTTATGTTAAATTTCAGTGCTAAAAATAATCCTATAACATATAAATACACTACTCATGGTACATTAATAGAATTAATTTGAACTATTACACCGGCTCTAATTTTAATTGCCATTGCATTTCCTTCATTTAAATTATTATATATGTTAGATGAAGTGATATCACCAGCAATGACTGTTAAAGTAGCAGGAAATCAATGATACTGATCTTACGAATATTCTGACTTTATTAAAGAAGATGGTGATGCTATATCATTTGATTCATACATGATACCTGAAAGTGATTTAGAAGTTGGTCAATTTAGACTATTAGATGTAGATAACAGAGTAGTAGTACCTGTTGATACTCATATTAGATTTATTGTAACTGGTACTGATGTAATCCATGACTTTGCTGTTCCAGCTTTAGGATTAAAAATAGATGCAGTTCCTGGTCGATTAAATCAAACTTCTGTAATCATTAAACGAGTAGGTACATTCTATGGACAATGTTCTGAAATATGTGGAACTTATCATGGATTTATGCCATGTGTAGTTCAAGGTGTAGAAGCTGAAAACTTCTTAGTTTGATTAGATCAAGTTTAATTATTAACAACATTTAATTTTTATATTTTTTAATCGAATTATAAAAATGCTTGCACCTTTATCACCTAAAGGTGGGTGAGTGACATTCACCCACCCAAAAGGTGATAAAGGTGAGTGCAGAGTCACCCACTCACCTTTAGGTGATAAAGGTGATAAAGGTGGGTGAGTGAGTGAGTAATAATCATTTCATCTAACTAAAAATTAGTTTATTCATATGCTTATAAACCCCTTTTTTCTTATTAATTTTACATCTTAATTTTAAGTATACAATAAACTTGTATTAATATTTCCCCGGTTCCGTAAGGATATTTATCACAATATTTTATGAATTTATCTTTATTATTATTTTTAATTGGTATATTAGGTTTTGTTCTAAATAGAAAAAATATCATATTAATGATAATAAGTATAGAAATAATGCTACTAGCTGTAACATTACTAATACTAATTAGTTCATACAGCTTTAATGATAGTGTAGGTCAAACATTTAGTGTTTACATAATTTCAATTGCGGGTGCTGAATCAGTTATTGGTTTAAGTATACTTGTAGCCTATTATAGATTAAGAGGAAATATTTCACTAAGAACTTAATGTATCTAAATATTTTAATGTTACCTTTATTAGGTTCAGTTATTTCAGGCCTATTAGGTAGAAAAATAGGTGTTACTGGAAGTCATATTATTACAATATCTTGTTTAATAGTAACCTCTATTTTATCTATATTAGCATTTTATGAAGTGGGTGTATGTGACAGCCCTGTTTCAATTCAATTAACTAGTTGAGTGAATTCAGAATATCTTAATATATCCTGAGGATTTTTATTTGATAGTTTAACAGTTTCTATGCTAATACCTGTATTATTTATTTCAACTTTAGTGCATTTATATTCAACTAACTATATGGCAGAAGATCCTGCTAAATGTTTTGGGACAACATTTTTTGGGTATAAATTACCAAACTCCGGGGAATCCCTAAAGCTTATGATACCAAGCTATAATCGAAAGGTTATAAGTGGCTGAAGTAATGATTCAGGTATGGTAACAAGTCATAAGATAACTGAAAATGAAATGGGCTATCGCGGATCTAAATCAAATTTCTTATCGAAATTTGTAAAAGAGCAACGAGTAGACGGTAATTGGTGTATTAATCCTAAATTAATGCATTTAAGGTGTACTCTAATGGGTTTCGAAAGAAATTATCAAATCAAAATCCCTTCTAAACAATTAAATGTCAAAAGAATTTCTACCTTTAATTAATCTTCTCATGTTAAACCTTGATTTTTTACTGGTTTTATAGATGCTGAAGGTTCATTTAGTATTATAATAGATAGAAATAAAACCCGAAAATTAGGTTGACGGGTTCAAGCTAAATTCCAAATGGGTTTGCATAAACGCGATTTATCTTTATTACTACAATTACAACAATTTTTAGGTGGAATCGGTTCAATTCATGTAAATCCCCTTCTAAATAAAGTAAATTATTCAATTGATTCCAATAAACATTTAATGAAACTAATAAATAATTTAGATAAATATCCTTTATTAACTAAAAAGCAAATGATTTTAAGTTGTTTAAACAAGTAGTAATATTAATGAGTAATAAAGCTCATCTTTCTATCGAAGGGTTTAATAAAATTATTAATATAAAAGCTTCAATTAATTTAGGTCTATCTGATCTATTAAAATTAGAGTTTAAGGATTTTAGTTCCATTGAAAAACAAATTATTAATACTAATAACAATTCCTGATCCTAATTGAATTAGTGGATTTGTAACCGGTGAAGGTAATTTTGATGTTCTAATTACCAAACTGTCCTCAAATAAGATAGGATCCCGAGTACAATTAAGATTTAGAATAAGCCAACACGTAAGAGATATAAGATTAATTGAATATTTAATTAAATATTTAGGCTCAGGTAAAATATACAAGTATCCTGGAAAACCTGCAGTTGTTTTGACAATATTTAAATTTTCGGATATCAATAATAAAATTATTCCTTTCTTTGAACAAAATCCTTTGCTAGGTGTAAAACTATTTGACTATCTTGATTGGTGTAAAGTTGCTAAACTAATGAACAACGGTTCCCATCTTACACACACCTATCACTTTCCACTTTGCACTTTTGCACCTATCCCTTTATCACCCAAAGGTGATAAGGTGAAGGCAGTGAGTGGGTGTGTGAGTGACTCACCCACTCACCTTTAGGTGATAAGGTGATAAAGGTGGGAAGGTTTAAATAAAACCTTTTATACATAAAATCAGGGATGAACACAGGTAGAAATAGTACTAACATTTAATTGCAAGATAAATTTGATGGCCATGCATAATCAAAGATTCTTTTCTTATTTATCACTATTCACTTTCTTTATGATTGTATTAGTGACTGGTGATAATTACTTAGTATTATTCTTAGGTTGAGAAGGTATTGGAGTAGTTTCTTATCTATTAATTAATTTCTGGTACACTAGAATAGCTGCTAATAAAAGTGGTATACTAGCTTTAACACAAAATCGAGTTGGAGATGCTTTATTTAGTTTAGGTTTATTTAGTATATTCTGAGTATTTGGTAATTTAGATTATTCTACAATATTTAGTTTAGTACCTTATATAAATGAAGTTTCACTAACTATTATTTCTTTCTTATTACTCGGTGGAGCTATAGCTAAATCAGCTCAACTGGGTACAACTTGGTTACCTTGATCAATGGAGGGTCCTACACCAGTTTCTGCTTTACTTCATGCTGCTACACTAGTTACAGCCGGAATTTATTTATTAGTACGATCTTCTCCTTTATTAGAATATTCTCCAACTGTTCTATTATTTATCATTTGATTAGGTGCTCTTACTTCATTCTTTGCAGCCTCAACAGGTTTATTACAAAATGATATGAAGAGAATTATTGCATTTAGTACTGTATCTCAATTAGGGTATATGTTTATGGCAATAGGATTAAGTCAATACAATGTAGCATTATTCCATATGGTAAATCATGCTTTCTTTAAAGCTTTACTATTCTTGGCTGCTGGTGCTGTTATCCATTCAATGGCCGATCAACAAGATATTAGAAAATTAGGAGGTTTACAAAAATTCTTACCATTTACATATACAGCTATATTAATAGGTTCAGTATCTTTAATGGCTTTACCTTGAATGACGGGATTTTACTCTAAGGATTTAATAATTGAATTAGCTTATGCTCAATATAAATTTAGTGGTCAAATAGCTTATTGATTAGGAACTTTAACGGCTATATTTACAGCATTCTATTCTTTCAGACTTATATCATTAGTTTTCTTAAGTTACCCTAATGCACCCAAAAATGATTACTTACATTCACATGAAGCTAGTATTTCAGTAGTAATACCTTTAACTATATTAAGTTTATTTAGTATATTTTTTGGGTTTATATTTTCTGACTTATTTGTAGGTATAGGTACAGATTTCTTTGGTAATAGTATATTTATACACCCTAGTCATATTACTTTAGTAGAAGCTGAATTCTCTTTACCTTTAATACTTAAATTATTACCTACTATCGGAAGTTTATTTGCAGCTATTAGTGCAATTATATTATACAATAATATACCTAATGTATTAATTGATTTAACTGCTTCACCTTATTATCTAATGAATTCATTAAATAATATTAAAGGGAGTTTAGGTAGAAGAATATATACTTTCTTAAATGGAAAATACTTAGTAGATGTGGTGTATAATAAATATTTTATAGGTCTAGGTCTAAAATTAGGAATTACAATATCTAAGGTATTAGATAGAGGTATTATAGAATTATTAGGACCTTTTGGTTTATCTAATCTATTAGTGAATACGGCTGCTAATATTAGTCGATTAGATACAGGAATAGTTACAAGTTATGCACTATATATTGTATTAGGTTTAATTAGTATTCTATTTATATTATTTTATCCTGTTATAATTAATGGTGATTTATTGACTATTGACCATTTATTATATAATAGTTATATTACTGAAATTAGACTTATTTTTATTTTCATTTCATCATTATTTCTGATAAATACTAAATCTTAAGATTATGTAACAGTAACAAATTCATATATATTTATATTTTTAGTAGTTACTATTACTTATTATTCTAACTAAAACCTAAAATATTGATAAGATTATATAGGTTTAATCGAATAGTTAGGCGACTTAGTTAAATATTTAATGAATCTTTATTATAATTTCACCCCTTTACTTATAAGTAGCGTATTTTATATTAAAGTTTAATTATCTTAATTATTAATAATATTCAGGTAGAATTAGTTTAATTGGTAAAACTACATCCTGTGGCGATGCTAGATTCCAGTTCGAATCTGGAACTCTGCCCTATATTAATTGTATATCTTATAATTATCTAATAATTTAAATTATTCTTATATTCACCCAGCCACCCAGTCACTTTATCACCAATCACTGACTCCACCATTCACTGCCTTCACCTTATCACCTTTGGGTGATAAAGGGATAGGTGAGTGATAAAGGCAGTGGGTGAGTGAGTGACTCACTCACCTTTAGGTGATAAAGGTGGGTGAATAAGTATTATTGAATAGTTAAGAAGCCTAAAACTGAGATTGTTTATTAAATTCTATTGTAAAAACGATTAATAATTAAATATTCAGAATTAAGGACTAAAAATTATATTAATATGTAATCTTGGAAGGTTCAAGGTTAATTAAGGTATATATACTATACATATTGTATATAAACGAAATAATTCGTGGTAATTTCACAGTGATTTAAATATTTAAATATATATTAGTATATAACACTAAAGTTTGTTTAAAACTAATATAGTTTATTTTTATTTTTAAATATATATTAAATATATGAAAATATATCAACCCTATACCTAATCTATTGATATTTAGATTTAAATTCAGTTAATTATTCTTAATTTTTTGGTTCTCATCTTTGATTTATTATTTACATCAATGATTTAGTTAAATCATTTAGAATAATTTCTACAAAATTTGTCTTAAAGGTTTTCTAACTAACATAACTATGTATTATAAAAATTCTTTTATTACTATTCCCATTTTTTTTGTGAATAATCACCCACCTTTATCACCTAAAGGTGAGTGATTCACCCTGCACTCACATTTATCACCTTTATCACCTTTATCACCTAAAGCTGAGTGGGTGGGAGAAAAATGTAAATATGTCAATTTAGAGTTTTAAATGCTAATTATAACGATTTTAACTTTAATTGTAGCCATAGGTTTACAAAATACTCAACAATCTAAAATAACTCCAATCTTATTTTCTCGAATCACTTCTATTATGTTAGTTTATGCGGCAATTCTAACATTTAATATGTTATATCTAGATATGATAGATTCAGGTTTAGGTATATTTAGTGGTTATCTCCAAGTAAGTAATATTTCTTTAAGTTTAGAAATATTCATATATATAATAGGTGCCTTGATATTAATGCCTTGATATCCTAATATCTTTAATAATAAACTAATCTGAGAGAGAGATTCACCTATCACTCACCCACCTTTAGGTGAGACTCACCCACCACAAAGTGCAGAGTGAGTGAGGGGTGAGTGAGAGAAAGCAACTGCCTTAAAATTAGAAAATGTGATAGAATTAAATGATACTAAAGTAGATAATATATCAAGTACTGATAATTTTTATGATAGAGTAGTTAAATATAATAGACCCGTTCTTTCTGAATATGCTCTAATTATATTATTTACTACTTTAGGTGGAGTTTTATTAATATCTAGCTATGATTTAGTTTCAATGTATTTAAGTATTGAATTACAATCATTTGCTTTATATTTACTAGCTTCATTGTATAGAGATTCAGAATCTGCAACTAGTGCAGGATTAAAATATTTTTTATTAGGTGGTCTATCTTCATGTTTTATTTTATTAGGTGCTGGTTTAATTTACGCGTATACAGGTTTAACTAACTTAGAAGCTTTATATAGCTTATTTTCTGTTCCAAATATAACTGATACAATAGTATCTGATTCTCACTCACTCTATCACCTTGTCACTCACCCACTCACTCCCTATAGGGAGTGTGTGAGGGGTGAGTGAGTGATAGGTGAATCTAATATTTCATTACATAGAGGATTTTTATTAGGTCTAATATTAATAGTTTCAGGTTTCTTATTTAAGATTGCTGCTGCACCTTTCCATAATTGAGCACCAGATGTTTATGATCAAGTACCTACAATTATTACTACTTGATTAACAATTGTACCAAAAATAGCTATTATTATATTTTTATTAGAATTAGAAAGCGGTCTATTTATAAATTCAGATATATCTAATATTACTAATGATATTCATTCTTTATCATTACTAAATATGAGTATAGATAATATTATTACCATAGATGGTAATATACTTAAAAACTTATTTCTATTTTCTTCTTTATTATCCTTAATCATTGGTACTGTTTTAGGATTAGCTCAGTATAAAATAAAAAGATTATTAGCTTATAGTACGATATCTCATGTTGGTTTTTTAGTATTAGCATTAGCTGTTAATACAGAACAATCTACTGAATCTTTAATATTCTATATTTGACAATATTCTTTAACTAATTTAAATACATTTTTAATAATTTTAGTATTTGGTTATAGTTTAAATACATTTTGAAAAAATAATAACACTAATTTAAATATTAAAAGCAATTTAGATATAAGATATATATCTGAATTAAAAGCACAATTTATTAATAATCCTATTCTAAGTTTAAGCCTTGCAATTTGCTTATTTAGTATGGCAGGTGTTCCACCTTTAATAGGATTCTTTGCAAAACAGCAAGTACTATATTCTGCTACATATAGTGGTTATTATTTTTTAAGTATTGTAGCTATATTAGTAAGTGTTATTAGTGCTTCTTATTATTTACAAATTATTAAGGTAATTCATTTCCCTATTTCATTGACTAATATTCAAAATGACTCAAATAGTATAAAGGTATTAGAAAACAATTCTAATAATAAATCAAATAATAAATCAAATAACATAGTACCTATAACAAATATCCATAGTATGACAATCAGTATATTAACTTTAACTATATTGTTATTTATACTAAATCCTTCAATATTATTAAATAGTACTCATATTCTGGCTTTAAGTATATTTAATTGTTAAACATGAATTCATTATTTATATTATTTATATTTGTACCTGTTTTAGCTTTTATTTTAATAGGTTTAAATTTATTATTTGCAGTTCATAGACCTGATTCTGAAAAAGTAACTCCTTTTGAATGTGGAGAATTTTCAATTCAAGGACAAACTAGACAACCTTTTTCAATTCAATTCTATGTTGTAGCTATTCTATTCTTAGTATTTGATCTTGAAATATTATTAATTTATCCTATCTCTGCAACATTATATCAAGTAGGTTCTTATGGTTTCTGAGTAGTTCTTATTTTCTTCTCTATTTTAACTGTAGGTTTTGTATATGAAATCTCTTCTGGAGCTTTAAAATTTACAGCTCATAAAACTAAAATCTAATCAAATTAAATTGATTGATACAATTTTAGAAAATAGTTATTATATTGTATAAACAATTATTGTTAATTATATATTTTTAGTTTAATTGATATCTTACTCCCCTTATTTTATTTTACTGATATGAGGGTGACATGGCAAAAGTATTCTATATAGTCTTCACTCATTATCAATATTAAAGAGTAGTAAGCAATATGAAAAAATCAACTAAATCAAATTGTAATAATCAATTAATATAAGTATATTATAATACTATATCAACCCCCTCACCTATCACCACCCGCCCTATCACCCACCTTTATCACCTAAAGGTGAGTGACTCACTCACCCATTCACTCCCTTCACCCAAAGGTGATAAGTGACTCACCCACTCACCTTTAGGTGATAAAGGTGATAAAGGTGAGTAAGTTATTTATCAGAAATAGTTAATCATGATTTAAGACAAAATAACTTAATTAAGAAAACCTTCAATCCTTATACAAAGTCAATATAATTATATAAATATAATATTATTAAATAAGGATTTATTTAAGTGTGACTGAAAACAAATTAAACAAAAATAAAAGAAAGTTTACAATAATAATTAGAAAACGATACATATTATTTATTAAGTAATAAAACTAAGTTATTACACAGTTCTATTGGTAAACAATCATTAAAATCACTTATAGCCTAGGATCGAGATATTACAGATTTAAAAATATAATAACTTAGTTCTAAATAAAAATGTTTAATAAGAAGTATATCTAATACTACAATCATTGCTGTATTACTTACCAATAAAATCCCTTTTTTATAAAGGGATGATAATCGCAATATTACATAATACAAATAAGTAAAGAATTATATAACTCTTCCAACCTAAACGCTTAAAGTCTTAGTTAAATAAAATATCATACAAGCAATTGCTTTCCTCTCTCTATCACACACCCACTCACCTTTCACTTTCGCACCTTTATCACCTAAAGGTGAGTGGGTGTGTGACTAGGTGGCAAGTGATAGTGAGAGAGAGATAATTATCTATATATTTACAAAGTAAATTGTCTCTTAATGAAAATAAAGACAATTTCTTAAGCTTAGGATAGTTCCTAAGATGTTAGTTTAAATCATATTTATTTAAAATTATTACGTTAGTATTGATAGCAATAGAAATAATAGAATTATAATACCCGATAAAATATTAAATGATAATATTGCTAATAATTGGGGATTAATTATAGGTAACTATCATATTATTTATAGACCTATTTATGATATATAGAAATGAAAGATCATAATATTACTAATAGACTAGAATTTAATATTAATTATAATATTAAAATTTATGGTGTTATCTAATAAAGACAAAAAAGATTAACTTTTAAATAGTACCATTGAGAATAATGGTGTAATTAAATTAATTAATCATAAAATTATTAATAATATCTAATTTAAAATTAAAAGTAGATATATTTGTGCACAAATGGATAAATTTCACGGGAAAGGTTAAATTAAAAGAGGCGTTATAGTGTAATTGGTAGCATAATAGACTCATGTTCTGTTGATTTAGGTTCAAGTCCTAATGACGCTTTAATTATTAAAGTATAACAAATATTTCAAGCACCTCTCACTCACTCACCCATTCACTCCCTTCACCCAAAGGTGATAAAGGTGGGTAAGTGAGAGGTGAGGGGTGGGTGAGTAATTAGACCCTTTAGTATAATGGTAGTACCATCGCTCTTCATGCGGCTGGCACCAGTTCGATTCTGGTAAGGGTTATATCTTTTTATCTTTATATTTCTATATAGAAATATTATAAACTATGTCGAAATAGTTTAATTGGTAAAACGATTTTCTTGTAAAAAATTATTTTCGGATCATTCCCGAATTTCGACATTTGGCTTAATTTAAATTAAGAAAAAGCTTCCTTTTTTTATTAATATAAATAATAGTAAAATAACCGTTTTGATTATTTATATTATTATTCTTTATTGGGGAATTTACTTATAAAATATTATTTATCCATTAGTTGTCACTTGTATTTGTTAAATAAAAATGAGGTAATAAGTGTATAATGGAATAATGATTAATAGTATAAATTAATATTTATACTACTATTCTTAAGACATTAATATATCTTTAAATAGAACAAATATATTAAATGATAATATTTAAATATTAACCATTTGGTTCCTAACTAATTGAATTATATAAAATAAATAAACACTTAAATTATATTAGTTAAATATAATTGGATGCGTAGCTATAAAATGTATACCGTAAGATAAAAAATACATAAAATATATTAAACTCACTCCTATAAAACAAATCTCTATACCTATTATTTTTGTATTAAATACAATATACCATTTAATATACTTATTAGTAAATAAATTCATTAATTTATCACTATATGCGAATATTAAAATATTAATCATAAAAGCTATTAATAATACTAAAATTAATATTGATAGAATAAATAATATTATACTAATACCATATATTTGATTAGCCAAAATTTCATTAGAATAATCTACAGTAATAGGTTCTAATATTGGTTTTAAATAAGTTATTATTGAATTTAATAAAGTATCTGAAAAACTATTAATATCCTCAGGTATTAAACTATTTTTAATTTCATTAACTTTAGATAATGTTTCAGAATCCTTATCGACATGAATTTCTAGAGTCTCACTATCTCTAAATATTCTTTGCCAACTTTTAATATGCTTTTCAACATATTCAGGATCGTTTATGGCATTTTTTAATGCTGTAGAAGCTGCATCAGCAGCAATTGTTGAACCAATAACAAAACCTCTTTGTAAAGGTGTACCACCAGATCTTAATAATTGTAATCGAAGAGCACCTGTACCATAAACAAATATACTCTTAATTCCTTGAGCTCATCCATCATTACTATGGATAATAGTAGTATTAGTAGTTGAAGTACTATTCTGATTAGAACTCATATAACTTATGAAATTATCTATACAATAAATATTATCAAACTTATCTAAAATAGATGATAGTATTAAGAATATATCGTAAAAGAACACACACACAACTAAAACTAAAAGACTTAAATCTAAAAATAAAACCAAATTATTTAAAGAGTTTATTTTATTCTTATTCATATAAAATTATTTATTTTTATTAAACACAGATCCTCCATATATATTCATATATATTAAATAATTATAAATACCAATATATAGCATTAATAGAAGAATTAAGAAAGAAAGGACCACCTAAACTCTCAAAGTCCATCCGTAATAAACATTTTCCATTATTTAAACCAATGTGTTAACTCCATCACGTATAAACTGTTCTTCTTCATATAGGGGTATATAATTTTTTTTTATCATCATAATTCTATGGGGGAACTTCATAATATAATGGAACAGAATCCATTACTAGCATCTAAATTATCTAATGTCATCAAACAAGATATTATTAATAGCCATCATGAGACTAATTTACTTATAACTGATATATTTGTGAAACATGCTATGACATTAGCCGCTCCATTTGTAGGAGGTGTACTAGCTTTAATAGCTATTTACACATTAGATAACAGAGTTCCTGGAATACAAGCAGTATTAGTTTAATTATTTTATAAAATAATAATATATTATATGTTATAACCAAGATTTATTTTTAATATTTCACCCTAATTACTTATTTATTATATTTTTTTGAGGAGGAGTAGGATATAACTGAATATTCCTTCACCTTTACTTTATCTAAAAGTAGGATAATAGGATGGAGGGATTATATATTTTAATCCTCATTTTTTTAAAACCTAAAAATTAATTTTTAATATAAACAATGTCTAAGTGAAAAACATTTTTTGATAAATTAAGTCAGTTTAGCGGTGGTGCAATAACTGCTTTGTCTGTAGAATCTTACTTAAGAGGTCTTAAAAAAGGTCTGAAAGATGATCCAAATTTAAGAGATTTAATTGAAACTCATAAACAAAATACCGAAACCATTAGAGAATTAATGGACGATCAAATTGAGAATAGTGTAATGCAAGGAGCTGTTGGTCAGGCTGCTGAATCTTCACGAAGAAGTATGGAAGATATTCAAAGTAATTTGGATAAAGCTCGGAAATTAAGTGAACAAGCTGTAAGTGAAAATGTAACTAGTGAGGATAAAGCTAATATTACTCAAGATTTGTCGAAAATGCCTTAAGTTTTAAAGTCTGAAATGCAAACTTTAAATACTGAAATATCAAGTATCATTGATAATTTGAAAAGTAGTAAAGGTAGTGGAAGCAGTAGTTTGACTGATTGAACTGATTGAAATAGTATATCAGATTTCTATATAAATGTTCAAAATTATATTGAAAGTTTAACAATGGAACAAAAAGCTGCTTTGGCTAATATCGGTTTCTTATTTTCAATATTAGTTTATACGATCAGTATTATAGGTATCTTTGTAGGTGATCGAATTGTGGAATACTTACAATTAGAACAAAGATTCCCTTGAGCAGCTAGATACTTTGAGTTAAGAAAAAATTTAGATTATATTATTTTATTTGAAATAGTTTATTAATTCTAATAATGACTTTATTATTATTATCATTTAACATATTTGTGTTATTTAAAGATATACTCATGTCTTAATTACCGTAATTTTAATTTTCACCTAGCTGAGGTGAATAACAATAATAAAGCACCTCACTATCACCTTTCACTCACTCTCACTCACCACAAGGTGATAGAGTGGGAGTGAGTGGGTGAGTGTAAGCTGAGTGGGTGAGTGAAATATTTTATAAGTACTAGCATGATACCAAAACCCTGGTCTTTATAATAAATAATCATATTTGAGGGAGATATAAAGACATCTGTTATAGAGAGTAATATATAAAGTAAAAATAATAAGATTCCAAAATATCAGTATTAGTTTATTATTTAGATCTATTATATAGGATATATTATAATATTTGTAATTATATATTTTAAAAGTAGATCGATGGTAATAATACTGAGTTGTAGTTTAATCTGGAAAAACACCATTTTTTGGTAATGGATTATACCAGTTCGAGTCTGGTCGACTCAGATATTTTAGGTATTGATTAATTTTCCATTGTTAATTTTTATACTTATAATTTTGTTTTTAATTTTTTATTTTTGCATATTGATAGATATGTTTAACATATAATTATATATTATATATAGAATTGGGGCTTATTCTAAATTAAGGAAACAGAACTCGGTTGGTAGAGTGTCTCCCTTTTAAGGAGAAAGTCAGTGGTTCGATCCCACTTGTTTTCATTTATGAGTATCTAGTATTTATATACTACTTAAACAGTATATATATAATATATATTTTAACAAGTTACAGGTTAAATGGATCATTTAAGTATTAAGTTAATCATTACTAATATTTTATAATATGATTAGGAATAGTTCATTGGTAAGAGAAGACGATTGCTAATTGTCTGGGCTACAACCCTTAGGTGTTCGACTCACCTCTATTCCGTAATGTTCTACATCAATCTTTTAATTAGTATATTGTACTAATATATAACTGTAATAATAAATATGTAATTAATAAACAATATTTGGTTATATAAATAAACTTGAACTTAGAATAATTTAACTTAATTTAAAATTAAACTAAGTTTTACTTTAGTATAAACATACTTAATTTTTTTAGTAAAGTAAATAGGAGTGGCATAGAGTTATACTTATTATTTTAAATAATAAGTATGACGAGATGATTATTCTCTACAAATGCTAAAGATATTGGAACTTTATATCTAATATTTGCGGTTTTTGCAGGTATGATTGGTACAGCTTTTTCAGTTTTAATTAGACTTGAATTAGCAGCTCCTGGGGTACAATACTTACAAGGAGACCACCAATTATTTAACGTAATCATCACTGCCCATGCAATTGTAATGATATTCTTTATGGTCAACAAAATTTGCACATTTAATAATGTAATTAATAATAAGTTATGGTATGTTATTTATTATAATATTATTCATTGGGTAATATCTTTCTTGCTATTTTTTATAAATTCTCACCTTTCACTCACTCTATCACCTTGTGGTGAGTGAGTGGGTGAGTGAGAAGATGAGAAAATTAATGAAAATAAACAATTTAAGACTATTAGTTATAATACGACACCTCGTAAGGGCTTAAATCACCCTTATCAAAAGATTGAAATACTAGATCCCTATAATAATCGGTTAAAGATTGCTGATTGTGCTAAAGGTGCTAAAGGTGTGTATCTTTTTGAGGTAATTAACACAAAAATAGCTTATATAGGAAGTTCAATTAATTTGTACAATAGAGTCTGTTCTTATTTTATGCCTTCTATCTTAGCTAGATCTGATCGTAAAGGGTTACGATACTTTAATGAGTATGGGTTTAATAATGTAAAACTAACTCTTTTTATAATGGAATATACATCTTCCCACCTTAAGGTGAGGGAACCCATTATCGAATTAGAACAATATTTTATTGATACTCTATCGCCTAGTTTAAATGTGGATTTAGTAGCAGGTGGTTATAACGGATATCATAGCCCTATGTCTCAAGAAGCACGAAATATGTTACGTAAATTAAGAGGAACACCTATATATATATATGACACTATTACAAAATCATTGATATTCGTGTCCGATTCAAAACAATGGCTATACACTAATATCGGCATCCACCAGATATCTTTAAATAATTGTATATCTAATGGAAATCTGTATCTCAATAGATTTTTTATTACTCTAGATTTTATATCAGAATACCCTTATGAAGATATATTGAGTTCAGATAGTTTAATTTCATTAGTGGAATCAGTTAGAGTTCAATATAATCCTAAACAGCCTGCAAGTAAAAGCGTAATAGCCGAAAATGTAATTAAGCCTGAGTTAACTCGTACCTTTTCAAGTATAGGAGAAGCTTCTCGGCATTTAAAAGGGGACAGAGGAACCATTAGAAAATATATTGAAGGTAAGTCTAGTGGTTTATATAGAGATCAATGAAAATTTATAATTGTAAATAATAACAGCTAAATACTATAACATTATTAATTAATTAGCCTTCTATAGGTATAATGGCATGGCCGGGATTTATAATATAAATCCTTCTTCTCGCTATATGCTGGAACACCCTTAGAGTTCTATTAACTAGGCCTACTTAAAGGTAGGAAACAGTAACATAATAGAAATTGGGCAATCAGCAGGAAACCAAAATAATATATACTAGGAATAAAGAATACTTTCTACATATATTACTGAGTAGGATCCTCAGAGACTATACGCAAGATACCCTATTAAAAAACTAAGAATAGGGTAAAGAGATAGTCCTTACTTATTAGAAATTTTAAGTAGTATGCCAGCGATGGTAGGTGGATTTGGTAACACAAGTTCAATTTTATCTTTAAATAACATTTTTAATTACTCCAATTATTCATCTTCAAATATATCGTATTGTTTAGCATCTAGTAAAAATGATAGTATATCTGTAAATTTCAACTCAAATTTAGGATCATATTTAGCTGGTTTAATTGAAGGTGATGGGACATTTTCTATACATGATAGTAATTCTATAGCTAAAAACCAGGCACCTAAGATAATTATAGTATTTAAGAAAGCCGATCTGCCTTTAGCTAAATATCTACAAGAATTAACAACCTGTGGAACTGTTCAAATAAAAGCAGATAGAGGTTATGTTTTATGACAAATTCAAGATATTGTTGGTGTATCTACTATTGTAACTATTATTAATGGTTATATGAGAACTCCTAAAATAGAAGCTTTACATCGGACTATTAATTGGTTAAATAATTACATAGAGAAGAGAAAAAATAGCAAACTTCCTATTACTAAGTCTATTTTGTCTAAAATAAAACGACTTGAAATTAAAGGTTTGGATAAATCAGATATTTATAGCAATCCTTGATTTGCAGGTTTTTCTGATGCAGATGCAAACTTTAGTATAAATATTCATACTAGATCGAATAGAAATTCCACAAGGGTCCAATTATATTACCGACTAGAAATAAGACAAAATTATCACAGACTTAATAATAATGGAGAACAAATGAGTTTCTTTCTTATAATGTCTAAAATTGCTGAATTTTTCGGTACTAATGTACTAAGTCGTAGTAGAATAAAAGGTGATAAACACTATTTTAGCTTTATGGTTATTTGCTCTAATAAAACAAGTTTGATTAAAACTACTGAATATTTTAATAAATTTCCACTTCTATCATCTAAATACTTAGATTTCAAGGATTGGTATAAAATATTTGAATTGCAAACATCTAATTCTATAACTACTTCTTATTTAGATATTGCTTTAAGTATTAGAAAGGATTTTAATAGTACTCGTACTTCTTATAATTGGAATCATCTTATAAATTGTTATTTAAAAAGATAAACGAATAGTTGCCGTGGTTGACTGTGAAGTCGGCCTTATTACGTTACTATATGCGGGAAAATCCTAAAGTCCACTTATAATATATGCTGAAAACTTGATTATATTAAAGATAGACAAACGTACGGCGATATTAAGAATTAAGAGGAATAATTTGATTTTTAAATGGACAATCCGCAGGAAACCAAAATAATCTCACTCACCCACCTCTCACTCACTCACCCACTGCCTTTATCACTCACCTATCCCTTTATCACTCACCCACCTTTAGGTGCAAAGGTGATAAGGTGAAGGGAGTGATTGGTGGAGGCAGTGATTGGTGACATTCACCCAAAAGGTGATAAAGGTGAGTGACTGAATCATTCGGATAAATATTGTAACTATCCATTCTTTATATAGAAATATGAAAATTATAAAAAAGAATTTTTGGTTCTAGAGGGATAGTAATTAGTTTAAGTAATATATTAATATATCTCTATCTAATAATGTACAGGAGATTATTGTAGGATCCTCAGAGACTATACGTAGCGCGGTTATTTAACCTGAAGATATAGTCCAAGCATATTTGAAAGATTATGTAGAAATGAACTATATTCTACCAGTTCAAATAGGAGCTGTTGATATGGCTTTCCCAAGATTAAATAATGTTAGTTTCTGATTATTACCTCCATCATTAATATTATTACTAGTTTCTTCATTAGTAGAAAATGGTGCAGGTACAGGTTGAACAGTTTATCCTCCACTAGCTGGAATTCAATCACATTCGGGTGGTTCTGTTGATTTAGCTATATTTAGTCTTCACCTATCTGGAATTTCTTCAATTTTAGGTGCTATAAACTTTATTACAACAGTATTAAACATGAGAGCTCCAGGTATGACATTACATAAACTACCATTATTTGTATGAGCTATATTTGTAACTGCTATTTTATTACTATTATCACTTCCTGTATTAGCTGGTGCAATTACAATGTTATTAAGTGATAGACATTTTAATACTAGCTTCTATGATCCTGCTGGAGGTGGTGACCCTATATTATATCAGCACCTATTCTTAGAAGGAATATATTACTTTACACCTGCGCAAACCACGGCTTTAATAACTCCTTGTCCAAGTAATCGTTCTTTTGATTTTTCTGCTTTTTTGAATCTTATTCTAAAATGTACCCAAATAAATATAAACCCTCCCCAGAATTTTTAGAGTGATTCATAGGATTTACAGAAGGGGATGGTGCATTTACAGTAACAAAAAGAGGTAATCTGCAATTTGTTATTACTCAGAGTACTGAGGATGTGAAAGTATTATACCATATTTTTAATAATTTAGGATTCGGTACAGTAATTCAACAATCTAAATCTAGTAAAACCCATCGATTTATTGTTCAAGATATGCCAAATTTATTATTAATTTGTAAAATATTTAATGGTAACATGGTATTGTTTACTCGTAATTCTAAATTTTTAATTTTCCTCTCTGCTTATAATGCATTAGCTTTACGAATGAAACTCAATACCGTTCATCCTATTCTTGACACCTTGCTCCCTACTCTAAAAGATAATTGATTTGCAGGTTTTACAGATGCAGAAGGGTGTTTTAATCTGTCTTTATTGTCAAATAGTACAGGTTATAGATTTAGGTTTATTATCAGTCAAAAGTGATCAGTAAATATAAGTATATTGGAACATATTAAGTATATTTTTGGTGTTGGTAACATATCTCAACATTCAAAATTAGATAATTGGGAATATAAAGTAAACGGTGTAAAAAATTGTTATTGTATTATTTCTTATTTAGATGTTTATTTATTACAATCTAAAAAGAAGGAAAGCTATTTATTATGGAAAGAATTACGTTTACGTTTAATAAATGGTGAACATCTTAAGAATAGAAATGATATTATAAAGCAAGCTAAGCGTATTAATAATAAGTAATATATTTTGTGGGAATACAGAGAATGGTTTAGCTAAAGCTATGAATCCTCAGAGGCAGGTGTAATTACACACCTTTAGGTGAGTGAAAGACCTCTATTAATAATTTATTTTCTTTTACTTCAATCCTTGTATAAGTAAGTGTAGTATGTGAAATTAAAGGTAAGGGGAATGCATTAGAAATTCTAGTTATTATTTCTGCATACCATCTCTCTAGTCCTTATTTATAACCCACTATGCAATTATTAGTAAAAAATACCTTATTTTAGGTTTCTGTTATTTTAAATGGCTTATATATAAAATATAATAAGTATCAAGCTAAAAATAAGAGAAAGTGGTATAATAAGTTTCGCCTGACAGGGTGAAATAACACTAAATTAAGTGTTAGGCTTCACTAGTGTAATTTACGGTTAACAGTTTCTCAGCTAAAGACCGTCGGTCGACTAATAGATCGCTACAGACTGGGTCACTGGTGGGTACCTGAAATGGTGCTTAATGTACAGTCGGTTCCCTTAAATAATTTATAATTTTCTGCTTATTTTAGTTCACAAGGCTATCAATGAAGCAAAATTAAACTAATCTGACCAATTAGAGGATGTTTATGCTGAGGTAGTACATGGGCCTTAGATAGAGAGTTCTTGGTTTTGATTATTATCATTTTCAGGAAATAATCTAAGGTTTTAGGGAATGGATTCTTTGGTCACCCTGAAGTTAAATATATAAGCTTCATAACGTTGCCGTGTGCGGGAAAAACTTCGTTAAGTTTTAAATACTCCAACTTACCTTATTTTATAGATATACCTCTAAAAATAAATGTTATAGTAAATAACTTAAAAGTCATAGTAACAAAATTAAAACAAAGAAGTCAATCCGCAGGTAATTTTGGATATATTTTTTACAAAAGAACCTCAGAGACTTTAAGCAATGAACCCAACAAAATATTTGTTCATACTACTACCAAACCTGTGATAGATAATGATTTTGGTCATTATTTAGCTGGTTTAATTGAAGGTGATGGTCACTTCTCTAAAACACCTCAAATTGTTATAGTTTTTAATTTTCTAGATGCTTCTTTAGCTTATTATATTAAAAGTAGAATAGGCTTTGGAAATATTTATAAAGTTAAACATAAAAAGGCTGTTATTTTGGTCATTTCTAAATTAGCTGGTATAAAAAAAGTTCTTAATTTAATAAATGGGAAAATAAGATCTCAGATTAAGATAGACCAAATTAACAATAATATTTTAATACATTCTTATTTTAAAGAATGTGATCCATTTAGCTCTAGTACCTTAGGTTTAGATAACCATTGAATATCTGGATTTTCAGATGCTGATTCAAGTTTTCAAATTAAACTTGTCTCTAGAAAAGATAGAGACAATAAAACAGAAGTAAGATTAGATTTTCAGATAGATCAAAAGAAAATTGATCTTCTACTGTTAATGAAAAAATATTTTGGTGGAAATATTGGCTACAGAAAAACTCAAGATACTTATTATTACGGTTCTACAAGCTTTGGCTCAGCTAAAAAGGTCATAGAATATTTTGATAATTTTCATTTACTCTCTAGTAAACATGTTAATTATTTAAAATGAAAAAAGGCCTATACAATTATTCAAAATAAAGAACATTTGAATGCATCAGGAATAGAGAAAATACTAAAAATTAAAAATAGTTTGAACAGATTAAATGATAATAATGCGGGTTAAGATAAAGTCCTAACAAGAATGTGAATTCTTGAGTGGTAACTATAAAATAAATCATATTTTAATTTAAATGATTATTTGGTTATCCAAATTTATTTGTTATATTTTAATTATACCTGGATTCGGAATGGTTAGTCATATTGTTTCAACATTCTCAGGTAAACCTATATTTGGTCAAGATGGCCCTAAATATTTAATAAATATTTTGAAACAAACTATATGCGGGGAAATAAGATATTTATGTAAACAAAATACTATACTCATAAGTCACAATTTTTATCTGTTATGGATAATTTCTATCACCTTAGTCTGTCTATTTTTGCTTTTGGTAAAATTAGTAATAGGAAAAGTTGAATGTGCCGGTATATCTGCTTACTCTTATCTAAGAGTAGTAGTCATCACTACATTGTTAGTCACGGTAAAAACTTTTGTTTATTCTTACAATCCGCAAATAACCAAAGCACGTATATCTAGTATATACAAATCCAATATTAAAAAATTTAACGGATTAAGCATGTTAGTAGGAATTTCAGAGGCCATACGTTTGTTATTTTTAAATTATTTCTTTCCCGTTTCTTTATCTCACTCCCACTCACCCACCCATCACTCACTCCCTACTGGGAGTGGAAGGGTGGGTGATAAGTGACTCACGTACCCTTCACCCACCAAAAAGTGCAGAGTGATTGGGTGAGAGGGTGATAAACACAAATACTTAAGATATATTAAAGACCCTTTAAAAAAAATAGAGAGCTTAGGAAATAAAAGATATTATTCTAATATTTCCATACAAAGTTTAAATAATGGATCTAATAAAAACACTTTTAATCAATGAGTTGCAGGGTTAATTGACGGAGATGGTTGTTTTCAAATCTCTAAGAAGGGATATGCTAGTTTAGAAATCGTAATGGAAACTAGAGACATGCATTGTCTCTACCAAATTAAACAAAAATTTGGTGGTTCAGTTAAATTGCGGTCTGGAGTCCAATGATTAAGGTATAGACTTCACCATAAAAAAGGTTTATTATGTTTAATTCAAGCAGTAAACGGTGAAATAAGAAATCCTGTTAGATTACTTCAATTAAAAAAAATTTGCGATAAGTATAATATAACACTTATCTATCCTTCTGCTTTAACTTATTATAATGGTTGACTTTCTGGATTTTTTGATAGTGATGGTAGTGTATATTTAAATCTAGCATCCTCTCAATTGTTTATTACTGCTTCACAGAAAAATAAGTCTATATTAGAACCTTTAATAGACTTGTATGGAGGTACTATCTATATTCAAAAAGAAAGTTTCAAATGGGTAGTGTATAAGAAACCGGAAATCATTAAACTTTGAGATTATTTTAATATATGCCCTTCTAGGTCCGCTAAGCATAATCGATTAAAAGCTATTAAGAGATACCATGAACTTAGGGATTTAAAGGCACATTTAGCGTCACCTTATTCTATTTTAGGTAAAGTTTGAACTAAATTCTTAGTTAAATGGGGGAAATGGGAAAATATTTAAGAATAAAGAGATGGTCCAACATATAACTATAAGTTATATTAGTATCTTGGAATGGTTTATGCAATGTTCTCAATTGGTATTTTAGGTTTTATTGTGTGATCACATCATATGTTTAGTGTAGGATTAGATGTGGATAAACTTGTGTCCACAGATAAAATCTTGCTATGTGCTAGTAACTTCTACATAAAAAGTCCACTCGTATTAATTACGTTAGGAAAAATCTTTGATATGTCGGAACAATTAGCAGGAAACTTTCACTTTAGTACAATAGCTACGGCAAGTACTAAATACATTTATAATAGTTATACCAATCTACCTTTAATTTCTGAACATGTTCCTAAACATAATTCCAAACTTAATGATAATGATTTTGGTTATTTTTTGGCTGGTTTAATTGAAGGTGATGGCTGGTTCGGTAAAAAAGAATTACACATTATATTTTCTGAAACTGATATATCTTTAGCTTATTATATCAAGAAACGAATAGGATTCGGTAATGTATATAAAATTAAAAATAAAAAAGCAGTCAGATATATCTGTAAACATCAAAAAGGTTTACTTTTTATTTTACATTTAATAAATGGTAAATTAGTAAGTAATTATAAATATGAACAACTAATTAAACACAATTATACTGAAGACTTTAATATTACTATGTTACCGCCATCAAATATTATTAGTCGAGATAATTTTTGGTTAGCTGGTTTTACTCAGGCTGATGGATGTTTTCATATCAGTGTGGTGAAAAGTAAAACACATAAAACGGGATACAGTGTCAGATTAGAATTTTCTATTAAACAAAAAGATGAAATTCCTTTAAAGCTTTTGTATAATACTATTAAGATGGGTAATATTTCTCAATATCATACTCAAATATGATGTTACAAAAGCTCGGGATTTAAAACTGCTGCAGTTTTAATTGAATATTTCGATACATTTAACCTATTTGCTGGTAAATATGTAAGTTATATTAAATTTAGAAAAGTTTATATTATGATTACTAAGGGTAGACATTTAGAACAGGAAGGTATTATTAAAATAAAAAGTATTGCAAGGAAAGGATCCTCAGAGACAAGTACGCAAGAAGTTTAATATCTAAAACTATATTAGTTAAATATTATAAGTTTTATAGCTGAATTTAGAGTTAAATTAAGAAACTGTCCAAAAACAGACAAGAGCTTATTTCACAGCAGCCACAATGATAATTGCGGTCCCAACAGGAATTAAAATCTTCAGTTGATTAGCTACTTGCTATGGTGGAAGTATAAGATATACAACACCTATGTTATTCGCATTAGGATTTATTGCTCTATTCACAATCGGTGGTTTAACTGGAGTTATTCTAGCTAATGCTAGTTTAGATGTAGCATTACACGATACTTACTATGTCGTTGCTCATTTCCATTATGTATTAAGTATGGGTGCGGTATTTGCTATATTTGGTGGATTCTATTACTGAGCTCCAAAAATTGTAGGTAAAATGTATAATGAATTCTTAGGGAAAGTACACTTCTGAACAATGTTTGTGGGGGTTAATTTAACATTCTTCCCTCAACACTTCTTAGGTCTAAGTGGATTACCTAGAAGAATACCAGATTATCCGGATGCCTTTGCTACTTGAAATGCTGTATCAAGCTTCGGTTCATTAGTTTCAGTAGTTGCAACTGTTTTATTTGGTTATATTATATATGATCTATTTGCTAATGGACCTGTAGTACAAACTAATAATCCTTGAGCTGTTCCCGCTTTCTTCACTTCAAGTCAAGAATTCGAAAATGAAGCACAAGGATCATCATCATTAGAATGATCTTTAGCTAGTCCTACACCATTCCACGCATTTAATGTACTACCAGTACAATCTTAACTCTAATTTTATTACATTAATTATTTATATAAGATACTTCTCTAAATAAATTAATGGCAAATCCATAAATTTTAGTTTTAAGCTAGCTATTGAGTAACCAGTATCACATTATAAAAATATTCACCCCTTGTTTCTTAATATTTCAGTTTTAAAATTGACTAATACCAATAAAACCTTTATGTGTATCATTATTAATATTTAATATCTATATCAATAATAGATATTTGTCAATTATAAATTGACCCTTAAATTTTAAAAGTCTGAGAAATATAAATAATTTTTTACAATGTTAAACATTGTATTTTTGCAATTATCATTTAACTCCAATTTTATGCTAGTTTTATTATTTTATTGTTAATTATCTAGTCTAGCGCAATTCTCACCTATCACTCACCCATTCACTCCCTTCACCCAAAGGTGATAAGTGACTCACTCACTCACCTTTAGGTGATAAGGTGATAAAGGTGAAGGGAGTGTGTGAAAGGTGAGAGTATTTTGATTTACTATTTCATTGTTAATAAGTAGTGATATTATAAATAATTTTAGTTATTCTAATATAGTTATTATTAGATTAGTACAGAAATGATTAATATATTATGTAATATTTAGAATATTAGGTTATATAGTATATTTAGCATCTATCGCCCAGTCACTGCCTTCACCTTATCACCTTTGGGTGAAGGGAGTGGAAGGCTGGGTGATAGATAACAAATAGTTGAAGTAAGTACAGATAATAAGCACTTTCATTTTAAATTAGATAAATATATGGTAAACCAAACTGCTAATATTGTTAAAGATTTAATAACTGATTATGGTAGTGGAGTGGCAAAAAATGCGGCATCTGGTACTGCAGCCGTTAAACAGCTGCAGCATTTATAAAATACTCAAAAGGTATGCCGGGTATACATCGTGCTATAGGTCTAGGAGGAGTTACAGCTATTACTGCGGCTTCCACTAAAATTGGAGTGGAAGCTGCAAATATTATGTTAAATAAAGATTTTAATTAAAATACCTAAAATGATCCGGAATTACCTAGTCCTAAAGATGATCAATTTAATATTAATAGTGCTTTAGAAAGTAGTGAAGTAATAAATCCCTTAATTGAATTATTAAGAATGTCATTAACATTAAATGTATTTACACTTATACTAGTTTTAATATTATTAATTTTGATTTTTAATAGATTTATAATTAGAACTAATCTAGATATAATTTCTAAATATTTAACGAACTCTTTCATAAAAGCAAAAGGATGACTGAATAAAACAATAGACAGATTTTTATTATTTATGTTTATATTTATAAGCATTACATTACTATTTATTTTATCCCTAAATATTATAATTAGTTCGCATATTTTCATAAATATTGGTGATTATGCAAATGAATATGTAAATATTACCCCTCCTTATGGAGAAAAAGGTATTTTATTATATGGTAACTATTTATTTAATTATCATTATAATAATAATATTAAATTAAAATACAAAACTTCAAAGTTTTAATCAATGTATATTTAGTTTGTTAATTAACCCCCCCTTATTTTTGAATATGGTCTAGGTTATTATTAAGTTAAATAATATATTAATGCTTAAATAACTTTACTCGACTATATATAGTCTAATATAAATATGTAGCTTGAAATATATTAAAGAATAATAGTTCATTTCTATCTTCACTAACTAAAAGTAGTGATTTATGTATTATAAAGCTTGTAATTCAGTGGTAGAATGCTTCCTTGATGAGGGAGAGGTCAGTGGTTCAAATCCACTCAAGCTTATATAATCTCAGATATTTAATATATTTTGTATTATACATTATAAATTATTATAAATATGTTTATATTACATATTTATTAAAAATAATAGATAGATAAATACTGTTTATCTTGTAAAACTGGTAGAATACAAGAGGTTTGTTGCCTACTTTGGGAGTAGGAGGTCGCTAGTTCGAATCTGGCCTACCAGATATATTATATTAACTTGTACTTAATTAAAAATTAATATATATTCTTATTTATTTGTTAATTATAAGATAGTTATTGAGGTATTATAGCATAGCGGTCATGCAGAGCACTGTTAATGCTCCTTACAGAGGTTCGACTCCTCTTAATACCTAAAAATTATAAAAATTAATTTAATAGTTCTTAAAGGGCGTCGTACAATGGTTAGTATAAGGATCTTCAAAATCTAAGATAGGTGTTCGATTCACCTCGCCCTTGATTTAACATTTTTAATTTTTGGTTGTTTATAGTTCCGATATAGTTATACTTAATTCGTTATTTCAAGCACCTGTCACTCTGCACTCACCTTTATCACCTTTTGGGTGGGTGAATGTCACCAATCACTGCCTCCACCAATCACTCCCTTCACCTTATCACCTTTGGGTGATAAAGGGATAGGTGAGTGATAAAGGCAGTGGGTGAGTAGGTGAGGGTGTGTGAATAAAATAATTTAAATTATCAGTTACTATTATATATTTGTAATATAATATATTTACTTAAAAGGGCGTCGTACAATGGTTAGTATAAGGATCTCCAAAATCTAAGATAGGTGTTCGATTCACCTCGCCCTTGTTCTATAATTGTATAGCTTCCTTACAATAAATAAGTTATATTATAATTAATAGCTATTTTAAATATTTTACGATTACTAACTTATACCTAATTTATTATCTTATAAACATCGATTAAAAGAGGTTCGATAAAATAAATTAAGTATTAAAATATCTAATAAAGATATAGCCAAATTAGTTTAATTGGTTAAAACTTACCACTCATGACGGTATAACGAAGGTTCGATTCCTTCATTCGGCTACAATATTTTAATTTATAACTATAAATTTTACAATTAGGTAGGTATATATTATTATGTTTAATTAAGTGATATAAAAGGGCTCTTAGCTTAAAAGGTAAAGTACATGAGCGTCACTCATGCTGATACCAGTTCGATTCTGGTAGGGCTCGTATAATTAAACTATATATCTTCTATTTATATAAAAATAGTTATTAATCTTCTAACATTATAACTATTATCAAATAGTTTTTCTAATAAGGAAAATAAAGTTTAGTTATAATCATATTACTTATTGTTCTGTTACCTAATTTATATATTAACTTTATTAGTTCACTAATTACTTATATAATTGAATAACTATATAATCAAATAATTATATGATAATTTGAGTTATATAGATATTCTGGTAACCATTCTATTCAATTTTTAATTTGAGGAATGTCGGATAACTCTAATGCCTCCCTCACCTGCACTCACATTTATCACCTTTATCACCTAAAGGTGATAAAGGTGGCTGATAGAGTGAGTGGGTGAATGGGGAGGGCTAGAATTACTTAAACCACAGAATTTTTAATAGAAATGCCACAATTAATTCCATTTTATTTCTTAAATCAATTATCATTTTCATTCTTAACGTTATTAGCTTTAATTTTCGTATTTTCTAAGTATATTTTACCTTTATTTACTTTACAACAAGTAACTAGAATGTATATTGTAAAATTAGGAAATAAATCTTAATTATCTGTTATAATCACTTTTATCCCCAATTTACCGCTAATTTTTAATGTTATACTGTTATTAAATATATTAATAATTAAATATTACACAATTATGTAAATATGTGATCATTTATTTAAATGATCTTTAAGCCATTTATTGCTTATACTTTATATAGTTTCAAAAAAGATTTAGCTTTTTCTATTTATAAAACATGTTTTATTCTTCAATGAATTTAGTATTAAGTTCTCCTTTAGAACAATTTGAAGTTGTTAATTTTATTAGCATCAGTGCTCCTATCTTAGGATATTTAAATATATCATTAACTAATTTAGGTCTATATTCTATTTTTGTATTATTCTTAGTACTTAGCCTACACATATTAGGAAATAATGAAAATAAATTAGTTCCATCATATTGATCATTACCATTAGAAAGTTCATATGCCAGTGTACATTCAATGGTAAAATCACAAATAGGAATAGCAAATGAACAATATTTACCTTTTATTTACTCTCTATTCTTCTTTATTTTAATTTCTAACTTAGTAAGTAATGTACCATATAACTATGCTTTAACCACATCTCTTATAGTTTCATTAGGTTTAAGTATTACAATTTGAATAGGAGTAACTATATTAGGTCTATATAAACACCGGGTACATTTCTTCTCATTCTTTATTCCTTCTGGAACACCTGGTATACTTGTACCTTTATTAGTTTTAATTGAATTTATCTCTTATGTAGCTAGAGCTTTCTCTTTAGGAGTTCGATTATTCGCTAATTTAGTTGCTGGTCACACCTTACTAAAAATATTATCAGGTCTTTTAACTAAATTATTTACAAGTGGTGTAATTTTCTTCATCTTGACATTAATACCATTTAGTATATTCGTGGCATTATGTGGTTTAGAAATCGCGGTAAGTATTATTCAAAGTTATGTTTGATGTATTTTAACTTGCTCTTATCTTAAAGATGCAATTGATCTACATTAATTAAATATAGTATTTTTATATAAATTAATATTAATGAACCCCTTGATTAAAAAACCCAAAATCATTAAAAGAGTCACATTTACTAATATTTTATTTAAATAATATTTTTATATCCTAATAAGGATAAACTATTTATAGGGGGGTGTATTGATAATGGTAATCAGTTGTGTTTGCATCACAAAAATCTGGATTCGATTTCCAGCTCCTCCAAGATCAATATAATTTATATTACATTATTAAATATAATATAGTAAACCGATATTTATCGTAACTAAGTTAATATTAATTATTAGGTATAGGTTAAAGCCTAGATAGCTTAGTTGGTTAAAGCTCTATAGTGAAGTTATAGCGACATCGGTTCGATTCCGGCTCTGGGCAAATATTAGTAACTGTAGGATTTTATATTTAGTAATAATTTACCCTTTTATTATACTTTATTCCTTTAATATGTCTTTAATAAGGTATTATCAGTAATATTTTAGATTATTAATTTAAGATTAATTAATTAATTGTAGTTACTATTAATAAAAGTTCATAAGAAAGAGAATTAAGATTTGATATTTTTATTGTTTTGATAAAATGTTACTCAAATTAACATTAACTATTTTTAAATCTGTTATAGAAATGAAATATGATAATGATTAATCAATATAAAGTATACTAACAATCATTAAATGCTTTGCATATATTAATCATAGATATAACTAAACCTATGTTATTAAGTAAGCAATATTAATATATTTAATATCAGATATTAAAAATTATATTAATATTATTGTTATCTAGATGTTTTATCTAGTTATAATAGATCTTATACTACATAAGTTTTATATGATTTATTATAGACTTTAATATATTAATTGATTAATTAAAAGTAATTTATATTATTAAAGTATTAAAATATATCCTTTCCTAAATAACATTATAGCTATTATGATAAAATATTATATAATAGGTACTAGAAAGGAATAAATTTGTTACAATTAAATTATTTTTATGAGATTATTAAAAACGCATCCTATTTTGAGTTTATTAAACTCATATATTGTGGATTCTCCACAACCAGCTAATATTAGCTATCTATGAAACTTTGGATCTTTATTAGGATTATGTTTAATTATACAGATATTAACTGGTATATTCTTAGCTATGCATTATACACCTAATGTAGATTTAGCTTTTGCATCTGTTGAACATATCATGAGAGATGTTAATATGGGATGAGCTATAAGATATGCTCACGCAAATACTGCTTCTTTCTTCTTTATATTTGTATATTTACACATTGCTAGAGGATTATATTATGGAAGCTACAGATCACCTAGAACTTTACCTTGATCAATAGGTGTAATAATCTTAGTTCTTATGATGGCTACAGCTTTCTTGGGTTATCAACATAGCCCCAAATGGTTTATTATAAATATGTTTTAAATATTATCTGTATAATTTTACTTTATACAGTAAAATCGATATACGTTAAATATATAAGTATAAAATGACATAAAAAAGAATTAAATTATAAAAACCTAAACAAAAATGTATAACAAACACTCACTTTAGGTGAGACCTGTTACTTTATATAATTTAAATGGTACTATTTATGGTGAATATTCTACTATTTTAAGCAAAAGCTATAAACTGTAATGAAAAAACAATTAGAAGAGCATTACAGACAGAAAAAAAATTAGTACAGAGACAATGAATAGTAAAAATAGGCCATTCCATAATGGTAATCAGTCTTAATTGATACCAGTTTATATTATAGTAAATAGATCATTAGGTTATATTTATACTTATAATTTATATTAAATCATAGTCCCATGAGTAACAATCTTTTTTGCAATTTTTATAGAAAAAAAAAGGATTAAAGTGGTATAGCCCTCCTCCCTTTCACCCACTCACTGCCTCCCACCCACCTTTATCACCTTATCACCTAAAGGTGAGTGAGTGAGTCACTCCCTTCACCTTATCACCTTTGGGTGATAAAGGGATAGGTGCAAAAAGTGCCGGGAGGGCTATAAAATAGTCTTAAAGATTATTTGGCGATATTAGTGAAAACGATCAAAGAGGCTTAAAAGCTTTAAGATCGTCGGTTATATAAATAATCGCGACAGACTGGGTCACTAATGGGTGGCTGAAATGCTGCTTAATGCACAGTCGAAACTTCGGTTTAAGACCGCAGAATATACGAATAATAAGTTATTCTGGCTTATTATGTATACTTATATTAATAAGTAAGTTTGTACGTGTTACCCTATGGTCAAATGAGCCTATGAGGTAAACTTTATTGCCTCAAATGTAATTTATTTATAATTAAGTACTCTCTCTTCTCAAATTTAATGAATGAAAATATTTTATTATCAGTATCTTTTGTAAAAATTCAGGCATTAAAAAGATTAGAAGTACATAACTATGAAATTTTATCTATTCTCTATGGAGGTTTATTAGGGAATGTTCAGGCAAGAAGAAATACTGGTGCTGGTACTAGATTCTCTTTTCAACAGGAAAGTACACACTTAACTTATTTACTTTGATTACATCAAAAAATATCTAGCTTAGGATATTGTAATCCTAAATTACCTGAAGTCCAAACTCGTTTAGGTAAAGGTGGTAAAGTAAGAAAATACGCCAGATTTCATACTTGAACTTATTCAAATCTGAATTGAATTCATGAAGAATGATATCCAGACAATATCAGAAAAGTTCCTTTATCTTTAAAGGAATATTTTAATCCTTTATCACTATCCATATGAATTCTGGATGATGGAGGTAAAGTCTCTAAAGGTTTAAAATTAGCTACAAATAACTTTAAATATGAAGACTGTTTATTTCTCTCTACCTTACTATGAAATCAATTTAAGTTAAAATCTTCTGTTCAATCTGCAGGTACTCCTAATCAATACTGTATTTATATATGAAAAGAATCTATGCCTTTATTAAGAGACATAGTTAAAGATCATATTATACCTTCTATGAAATATAAAATCGCAGATTAATTATAAATAATACATAGTTTCAATAGTATAATGTAATCTAGGTGTCTTTACTATATTACCTATAAAAGGTAAATTTTTCTTTTACTATTGTTGCGATACTGATGAAAACAGGTCAAAGATATTATTTTGTATTAAGACCGTCGGTTCTTTTGTCATTTGCACCTATCACCCACCTTTATCACCTAAAGGTGAGTGACTCTGTCACCCACTCACTCTATCACCCACCCACTCACCTTTAGGTGATAAAGGTGCAAGGTGATAAATGTGAGTGAGGGAGTGTGTGAGTGAAGGTGAGTATTATATTAAAGGATCGCTACAGACTGGACCATCGGTGGGTGTTTCTATAAATATAGAAATGCTTAATGTACAGTCGAAACTCTAGTTATTATTAAATAACCATATGGCTTTATTAAAGAAAGTGCTAATAATTTATTTAATTTAGTACTATAAAGTACGTGGTCATATATTGAAAATTAATAGATTGACTAATTTTCTTTCACGCATAGAGCTAGGCTAATCTTAAAGATTAAAATATCTACAATATATTGATTTAGAGTTTGGCAACAGTTATTACTAACTTATTAAGTGCTATTCCTTGAATAGGACAAGATTTCGTTCAATTTGTATGAGGTGGTTTCTCTGTAAATAATGCTACTTTAAATAGATTCTTCTCATTACACTACTTACTTCCGTTTATTTTAGCTGCTTTAGTTGTTGGACACTTATTGACTCTTCATCAGCATGGTTCAAGCAATCCTTTAGGAATATCTGGTAACTTAGATAGATTACCTTTTCATCCTTATTTCACATTTAAGGATTTAGTAACTATAATATTCTTTATATTTACTTTATCAGTATTTATATTCTATTATCCTAATCTTTTAGGTCATTCAGATAATTATATACCAGCAAATCCAATGCAAACACCTCCATCAATTGTTCCTGAATGATACCTATTACCTTACTATGCTATTTTAAGATCCATACCTGATAAATTATTAGGAGTAGTTGCTATGTTTTCTTCATTATTAATTTTATTAGCTATGCCTCTATTAGATACATCAAGAATAAGAGGAAGCCAATTTAGACCTATAATGAAATTCATTTTCTGGGTATTTGTAGCTAACTTCTTTATTTTAATGTGAATTGGTAGTCAACACCCTGAAACACCTTACTCTGAAATCGGACAAGTATCTACTTTATTATACTTTGCTTGATTCTTAATTATAGTACCAGTTACAGGAATATTAGAAAATACCTTAATGGATTTAGCAGTACCTGTTAAAAAAAGTTCATAATTAAGATATTATTAAATTAATTATGAACTTTTATTAGTTAACCCCTTATCCTTATAGTATTCTAATAAAATTTATGTTTGTTAGTTTATTTGACTATTTATATAATTATATTACTTAATTACATATTATTATATAATCTAAAAGATAGTAAAATTATTACTAACACAATATTATCATTAAATTATTCAGATATATATCTGAAATATAATAAATTGTCTATATATTTTTGTTTTGATAAATATTAATTTTATAATAATGTTATAATTACTATATAAATTTTGATTGTAATCTATAATAGTTTTAATTAATTATAATGTTATATTTATATTAAAGTAATAGATTTAAAGCTTTGCTTTTTATATGTATATTAATACTATATATCACATAATATTTGTACATTAAATTAATAATATTAATTATATCTGATGTAAATATTAGTATATAAGTTTATATTTTATATTTTTTTAATGTTACTAATTTTACTCTAAGTATAGTAATATTTTATTATATTAGTAGATTAATAATCCTTAATTGGGATAAGTATTATTATATTATATATTATAAATTTCTAAATGTTTTATTTAGATAAGTCAGTATTTCCCACTTCTTATTTTGATTTAGTTAATCGGTATAGGTAAATAATAGACTTAGTTTATTAAGAGTAACTCTATAATAAATAAAATATTTTCTATTCAAATTTAAAGGTTACGATATTAATAATAACATTTAACTTAAAACTTATAATACAAAAATATAATACTAAGTTAAATAATAGTTTAATACTAACCTTTATATATGCTTAAGAAATTAAAAACTTCTTTTATTTATAACTTAATTTTCTCACCTATGTGAATGTTTTTAATACAAGATCTTTTTGCTTTCACTGCTGTATTATCTAGTTTATTTGTTATTACATCTAAAAATCCAGTAATATCTGTAATATTCTTAATATCTGTATTTGTAAATTCAGCTATATATTTAATATTAAGTGGAATAAGCTTCATAGGTATATCCTATATAATTGTATATGTAGGAGCTATCGCTATACTATTTTTATTTATACTAATGATGATTAATATTAGATTAACAGATATATTAGAAGTAGGGAAAGAATATACTAAAAATCTTCCATTAGCATTAATGGTTGGATCCTTATTTATATTGGCTATGGTTTCTATTTTACCATTTAGTTTTCAAGATGTTTCTTTATTATCAGGTGCCAATATAATATTAAATATATTTAATTCTTTACTCTCTGATTATAGTTTATCAATTCAATCAGTGGCTATACATGTAAGTAATTACCCATTTAATGCTGATGCTCAATTATTAGATTTCAATCAAATTGAATCTCTAGGTCACAATTTATATACAAATGGATCTATTTTATTTATATTTACTAGCCTAATATTATTATTATCTATGTTAGCTCCTATTGTATTATCTAATTTGTATAAAAATAACAATATAAATAATTAATCATTAATTATTTATTATAATTTATTTATATGTTTAATATACTATTTAATACTTTAATTATTTTTAGGTTTGGTTATTATAGTAGTTTGGTCTAATAAGATATAATTTTTATAAATTACTATTATTTAAAAGTAGGTATAAATGAGTAAAAAAAATTGATAAATTTTACTAATGGCAATGGAATATTTAAATAGTATTCCTATAGTTATAGGTGAGAATAATTTAACAAAATATACATATTGACTATGTTAGCAGCAGCAAAATATATCGGTGCTGGTATGGCTACAATCGGTTTAGCCGGAGCTGGAGTTGGAATCGGAATTGTTTTCGGTAGCTTAATTACAGGAACATCTAGAAACCCTGCTTTAAAACCACAACTATTTGCTTATGCAATCTTAGGATTTGCGTTATCAGAAGCAACAGGGTTATTCGCTCTAATGATTGCTTTCTTATTATTATATTCATAATAAAGATTTTGATTTACATTAATAATTTATATATTAACCCCTTGTTATTTTAATTTAATATTAAACCACTTTTTACTTTTAAATTGAATGAATTTGGTTTATTATATCAATGTTTGAATTAGTTATAATTCTCACTCACTCTATCACTCACTCACCCACTCACTCCCTTCACCCAAAGGTGATAAAGGTGGGTGAATGAGTGATAGGTGATTAAAATTTTAGGTTGTATTACATAATATCTAAATATAGATGACTAATTAGAATCATGATTATATTTAAATATTTAACTAATTATACAGTGATATCTATTGAATATATTTACTTGTATGATAATTTATATTTACTTTATATAAATTAAAAGTATCGGTGATTATATGGAAAACACCAGAAAAAAATTAAAGTAATTTAAAGGGGCTATTACGGATGACACAGCAAATTTATAAAAAAAGGAGATATATATCAAAGCTATCAATATTACGTTAAAACAAATTAATCTATTTTTATTCTGATATAATATTAATTTATTATATCAGTTTAAAGTTCTTATCAATTTTTGATCTACAGACTGTAACCAGTGTGAGTACTAACCTATTCGGTTTAGGTGAAGTTGATATGAAGGCTTAATTAGGTTTTATTTTAAGATGGCGATCCTAAGGGAAACCTTATTATTATTACTTCCTGAAACAAAACATTGTAGTAAGGAAAGGAAAGGAAATCAACTGAGACTCTGAAAGTAACGGCGAGTGAAATCAGACTAGCCAAATCATCAAATATCTAAGCTATTATTAATTATACGTAGGCCGTATATTCATCTCTAGCCCTTTAAGGGCTAGATCATAAGTAATATTACATTAATAATATTATTTAACCATAGAAGGTGATAGTCCTGTTATAGCTTAAAATTAATAATTATTAAAAAATAATAATACTGAATTGTAATATTCAGATGATATTTTGTGATATATAAGTACAACGGAAGATACTCTGTTGGAATATAAGGGGAACCATCCTCTAAGGCTAAGTATTATAAATTTAGCGATAGTGAATAAGTACTGTAAAGGAAAGTCATGTTTTGAATAAGAGTTAGTTTTAACTCTTGACTAGTTATTCTTAATTTTTGTAAAATTATTAAGATATAAATGTTATAGTGAACTTAAAAAATAAGTATGAAATAGTAGCTCTATAAGCAATTAGAATTTAACTTAATATGTTTAACGTTAAATGATAATGTACCTTTTGCATAATGGGTGAATTGCTTGCCCAGAAGAATTGTGAAATTCTTTGTAACACTGACTCATGACCAATTAGTGGTCGGTATTTAGATATTACTCTAAATGCTAACGGTGAATCCTAAGGATATTATTAGGGTATCTATGGAAATACCGTGGGAAGCTTATAAATCGTAGGAATGGAATAGATATTTAGTATATCCTTTTTATATAGCCCTGTAACGACTTGATGGCAAACCATCAGACCGATTTTATCGGTAACACGTCAGCACTCAAACATTCCAAAAAATTAAGGTAAATATGTTTTTACTATTTTACTACTTCAATTCTGCAACTAAGCAACTGCAATCAGTGGTCACTTTCACACACTCCCTTCACCTTTATCACCTTATCACCTAAAGGTGAGTGAGTGAGTCACTTATCACCTTTGGGTGAAGGGAGTGGAAGGCTCACCTAAAGGTGGGTGAGTGACATCTACTTTATTAGTAGTTGTAATGGATTTAATATAACTAAATTAAACAGGTAAACGGAGACACCTATATTTATTAATAAAAATGATACATAAATTATCTAGATATTATCGAACTTCTGTTAATATCTAGAAATCATTCCAGAATTAGATGAAGTAATTATTGGTAGTCTGTTAGGTGATTTATCTTGTGAAAGAAGAAATAAAAATTCTAACACTCGATTACAATTTAAACAATCTACAATAAATGAACTTTATGTTCACCATCTATATTCATTATTTAAAAGTTATTGCGGATCTAAACCTATAACTTTATCTAGATTTGATGATAGACCTAATAAAATGAAAGAGTATAGTTCTATAAAATTCCAAACTTTAAGTTTACCTTGTTTTAATAAGTATAGAGATTTGTTTTATAACTCAGAAGGTGTAAAATTTATACCTGATAATTTAGAACAATTACTAACTGTTAAAGGTTTAGCCTATTGAATAATGGATGATGGATATAAGTCTGGTAAAGGATTTTATATATCTAGTGAATCTTTCACTTTAATGGAACATGAACTATTGGTAAAGATTTTAAGTAATAAATTTGATTTAGATTGTAACTATCATAAGCACACAAATGGTTATAGAATATACATATTTAGTAATTCTAAAGATAAACTAGTGAGTTTAATTAAACCTTATTTACTAAATCATTTTTATTATAAATTTGACCTTAAAGAGAATTAAGAATATAATCATTTAAGTAGGTAATTAGCCCCATCATTTTAAGATGAGAAGTAATATAACTGAATTTAATTTAGTTTGGATAGTAATAGTAATATAAATAGATGTATTTACCTAAGATTTCTATGAGTATAAGGTATAGTCTAATCCTATATGAAAATATAGGTATAAATGCAGCAAGTTAATAGTAGTAGCAAGGTTAAAATCCCTAGCGAAAGCGACTGTTTCTAATTAAGAATCGGGTTAAGTTACTACTATTAGACCCGAAATGAGGTGATCTTGCCATGATCAGGTTATAATGGACCGAACGGGTGAATGTTGCAATATTCTCCGATGAATTGTGGTAAGTAGGTGAAAGACTAATCATACCTCTATAGCTGGTTTTCCACGAAAGATATTTAAGTATCACATCATTCAAAGTAAAATTTTAAGATTTAGGAGGGTACAGCACGTTGAATTTCAGACGAAAGTCAAATTGGGGGGCCTTGAAATCCTACCTTTGAAAATTAACCTCGGAATATCCTAAATTGTTGAATGATAGTCAGACTATTCATGATAAGGTGGGTAGTCAAAACGTAAACAGACGTGAGCACGTGTTTAAGGTTCCCCAAAACCGTTTAAGTGAAATTAAGGAAGTTTTCCCCTGGATACAACTATTAAGTTAGCCTGGTAGTCGCGATCTTTTAAAGAGTGTGTAACAACTCATTAGTCTAAGTTGGGGAAAAGCGCCGAAAATTTAACGGGTCTTAAAACGGTTACCGATACCGTGCTATTTTAATTATATTATTTTAGTATAATTGGAATAGGTAGTGGAACATTCAGAGCGGACGAAAAATAGTGTTTCATTATTTGGACGTAACTGAAGAGATAATGCTGACATGAGTAACGTAGAAAGAAGTTATAATACTTCTCGCCGAATACGAAAGGGTTATTAAGCAAGGTTAAACCTCTTAATGTGATATCGGTCTCTAAGGTTATAGACGAATGTTTAAACTGATGAGTGTTTGTTCAAATTTTTCAGTTGCTTGGTGTTAAGTTAGCAAAAATTGTTTAATCATTATTTGTTAATGACTTGAGTTGAGCTAGAAGCTTTAGCAACTGAACTTGAAGAATAGTAGACAATCAGGATCGACTAGCGTTAATAATAATCGTAACTATTTACTTAAAACGGTAAATGGTTATTATTAATTACTAAAATTATTGAATTAAATTAATTATAATTATTGTTAATATTATTAGATGATACTCACCCACTCACTCCCTTCACCTTATCACCTTTGGGTGATGAAGGGATAGGTGAGTGGAAGGTGAGAGTATTTTAGTTTAGATTAATTGGTTTAATTATATTTATTTTTATATTTTTGTTTTTTTGTTTATAATTGATTATAGTACTTATTAGCTATGATTCGCGATGTTGTAGCAGGATCCTGCATAGTAAAATCAATCCTTTTAATCTAAGGATTTACTATGATTAATACCGTACCCTAAACCGACACAGGTTCGTAGGTAAAGAATACTAAGGCGAAGAGATAATACTTGTAAAGGAACTCGGCAAACTTTCCTCATAAGTTAGACGACATGAGGAGCCGTCTAAAGGACGGTGGCACAGAATCGGAACCCCCGACTGTTTACTTAAAACACAGATATCTGCGATGATTAAATTATTTGTATAGATGTCGAATTTTGCCCAATGCCATTAATATAAAGAAGGTGAGTTTAATTTACCGACTGAAAATCTGGTCAATGGCGGTCTTAACTATAAGGATCCAAAGGTAGCAAAATTCATTGTCCGCTAAATACGGTCCTGCATGAATAAAGTAACGATGGGTTCACTGTCTCTACAAGTATCTCAGTGAAATTGAAATAGCCGTGCAGATGCGGTTTGCTTATGGTTAGACGGGAAGACCCTATGCAACTTTACTGTAAATTGTTATCATGTTTTTTTAATATAGGTGTAGCAATATAAGGCAATCGACAAGATAAAAGTGAAAGACCTTAACTATTATTAATTAAATATTAACCCCGAGGGCGAGAAACGCTGTTATTAATTAGTATGAAACTAGTTATAATTACCTCATTTAATAATAGCAAATGACGTTAATAGGGAGATATATGACAATTTGGCAGTTTGTCTGGGGCGGACGTCTTTAATAGAGTATCAAAGACACCCAAAATTTAATTATATTTTTATATTTATATCTTTCTATATATCACTTTCCACCTTTATCACCTAAAGGTGAGTGAGTCACTCACACACCCACCAAAAAGTGCAAAGTGGAAAGTGACAGGTGAGTGAGTGAAAGAATATTAATAAATATAACAATATTTTTATTATGTAAAGTTAACAATTTAAAGGTTTGCTAAAATCGGATGGAGACCGATTAACTATGTATGGTTAAGAAGGTGTAATGGCTAAAGCAAGCTTGACTGAGTGACCAATAAGTCAAACAGATACGTAAGTAGGGCATAGTGACCCGGCGATATATTATGGAATAGTCGTCGATAAATAGATAAAAGTTACGCTAGGGATAACAGGTTAGTCGCGGTTGAGAGTTCATATGGACACCGCGGTTCGACACCTCGATGTCGACTCATCCTATCCTCCGGGTGTAGGTGCTTGGAAGGGTTCGGCTGTTCGCCGATTAAAAGGGTACGTGAGTTGGGTTCGTTTAGAGAATATTTACGACAAATTTTTTTATTTTTAATTATGAGAACCAAATCAAAAAAATCATTTTATAGTAGTAATACTACTAAGACAACTATAAACTCAATATCTAAGGAATTAGATTCAATTATCATTGGACTGTTATTAGGAGATGCTGGATTATATAGATCCTCTAGAACTTCAAATACTAGATTAGAAATGAGTTTTGGAACAAATTATAAGCTATATGCAAAACATATAGAACAGTTATTAAGTCCTTATATGAATAATCCAGTAAAAAGTATTGAAATAAAGAGTAAAGACAAAGTTTATATAAATTATAGACTTAAAACTAAAACTTTACCTATATTTAATCAATATTTTGACAAGTTCTATAAACTGGATACGGATTCTGACAAATTTGTTAAAATTGTTCCTGACAATATTGAAGTTTTGATGAATCCTATTGTTTTATCTTATTTAATAATGTCTGATGGTAATTTTGACAAAGGTAGAAATAGAGTACGTATTTATACAAATAGTTTTAATAAGGAAGATGTTAAAACATTAGCCAAATCTATTTTTACTAATTTAGGTATTTATACTGGAGTTTTATATGATCGTAAAGATCAATGAATATTAACTATCGGTGCTAAAAATTTAGATCTGCTTAGAAGAACAATTATACCTTATTTTCATTCTTCTATGTATTATAGAATAGGTTTATAGTTTTATTCACCCACCCTTCCACTCCCCCACCATTCAATCACCCAAAAGGTGATAAAGGTGAGGGAGTGTGTGATAGGTGAGTGAGATTTTCCCCCTTTTTAAATAAATAAAATTAGATTTAAATATTCTGAGCCCCATCTTAATTAAGATGTAAATCGGATAAATTGCAAGAAAACTATTTAATTTAGTCAATTTGCAGCCAAGCATAACTAAGTGTAAGAATTTATTTATATATAATATTCTGTAGGTTATGAAGGTTCAACGACTAATAGGTGAGTAACACTAACAATAAACCTGACACGAATATCCGGCATTAGTAGCCTATATTATTAGTAACTACTAATGAATACATAGTCTGAACAGTAATGTGAATTACTGAAGTAAAGGATAAAGAGCCTTTACAATAACATATTGTTAATACGACGTGAGTCAGTATGGATCCTATCTTCCATAAGGAAAAAAAGTCAAAGGGGAAGGGCCTCTCAGTACGAAAGGATCAGATGGCTGTGTTTCTATAGTGTACCAATTGTTAGATCGGTATTAGTTTAAAGGAAATGTGATGTTTATTAGTTTAGTTAAGCTAAATAACGTATTATTAAATAGAGCGTTAAAATTCTAGTATGCTTATAATTAATAAGTTTAAAGTATTTAATATAGGTTATGTAATTAATATTTTTACAAAGAATTTATACAAAGTAGAAGATCTGGCATCGTTGGGTAGCCACAAACATAACGGATAAGAGCTGAAAGCATATTAAGCACGAAACCGTTCCCTAGAGACTAATAAAACAATTTATAATTAGCTGATAAGTTACATAATTTAACATTATTCTAATGAAGAATAAGTCATTAATTTTGGATAATAGTTTAATTATTTAATGTCTCCTATACAAAAATTAAAAATTTTAGGCTTAAGTTTGGATTTGTTATAAGTTTATGTTTACTATTAACATAAAGACTTATTTAGAGGTTAGAGATATTCTTAGGTTAAGGAGTATAGGCTATATTATTTTATTAAATAATAAGAAATAGATTATTTCTAAGTTTAAACATAGGATGCATGTGTACTAGATGAAAGTCTGTACTCTCTTACAACATAATAGGAGTTGAAGAGAGGAGCTTAGCATTACTAATTTATTAATTACTTTCTGGTTTCATATACACATAATATTATATATATAAAGTATAAAATTATTTACTACCTTTTATTTAACTAAAAGGTTTTTAATTATATCTTATTATACATATAGTTTAAATACTTAATTTATTAAATATAAAATAATAATTAATTTTAGTTTAGACACCCACCTGCACTTTGTGGTGGGTGAGTGATGAGCGAACATGCTGAAATTGGTAGCCAGTCTTTTCTTAAGCAAAAGTGGATATAATCCGTAAGAGTTCGAGTCTCTTTGTTCGTAGCTTTAGTTCCCTAATCTCGCTTAATTAAATTAATTGCCAAAAATTCTGCATTTATACCTTAATATATTATGTATTATTACAATTTAAATAATAACCTAAAAAAATATAATTATATTTTTTTATAGAGGTAATATAATTAAATATTTACCCCTTTTTTGACTATTATTAGTATAAATATTAATATTTATACTGTAACCTTTATTAGGATTACAAAGGCGAGTATGCTGAAAATGGTAGCCAGGTCGTATTTAGGATACGATGATCACCAGATTTTAAGAGTTCGAGTCTCTTTACTCGTAAACTAGAACTGATATTTATCTTTTGCCTTAGGATTTAATTTTCTCACCTTCACACCCTCCCACCTTTATCACCTTTGGGTGATAAAGGGATAGGTGCAAAAAGTGCAGAGTGGAAAGTGATAGGTGAAAGGGGAGTGATAGGTGATAGGTGAGTGAGTGAAGGTGAGTATTAATTTTATTGAATTAAATTCAGTAATTTTTTGACTATCGAAATATTATTACCCACCTTGCACTTTTTGGGTGGGTGAGTCACTCAGTCACTTTGCACTTTGTGGTGGGTGGGTGAGTGAATATATAAATTATTGATAGATCTACCAATTATTGTATGTAACTTAAACCATTTAAGTTAATAAATATTTTTAATATTACCCATCTTTAAGTCAAACATCTTTAGCTAAATTGGTTAAAGCATTTGCCTTCGAAGCAAAAGATTATGAGTTCGAGTCTCATAGGGTGTTGTTATTATAATTTATGTTTAAATAACTATTTAAACGGGTATCGTTTAGTGGTAAGACTTCTACCTTCCAAGTAGTTAATATCAGTTCGATTCTGATTATCCGTATCATTATAGAATAATTTTTTATTAGTATTAAATTGACCTATATATTTCAAAGTATTGTTACTTTACGAATTAATTGGTATAATTATATTATAATAACCTTATATAAATTAGTTTAAACATATTAATATAGGTAGTAATTATTATATTATTTTATAATAAAGTTAACTTTAACACTTTGAAATAAGTTACCTTGAGGTTAACCTTAAAGAGTGACACATGTAGATACTTAATTATTATCACGATATATTATTACATATAAATAATTTAAATAATGTTAATTTATCACCTATCACCCACTCACTCCCTTCACCTTATCACCTTTGGGTGATAAAGGGATAGGTGCAAAAAGTGAAGGGTGGGTGTGTGAAATTAACAAACTTTTAATTGCATAAGATATATATTTTTATATCAATATGATTAATATTCTATGTTATTCTGGTAATAATTTATATCTCACTAACTGCTAATATCATCTAAACTTATTTACAATTTTTAGTCTATATTACAATTACTATATATTGTAAAAATTAGTTTTTCACTTACCACCCACTCACTCTATCACCCACCTTTATCACCTAAAGGTGATAAAGGTGGGTGCGTGAGTGAAGATATATTAGAAAAAATTGTTAGTCTAACTTTTAGAGTAATATCTAAATAGTTATAACTTATACTTATATCTATATAAATAGTATATATTTTTATCATTAAATGATTACTTTATTATTATTAATTCCTATAGTAGGAAGTTTATTTTTAGTTCCGATAAAAGAACTAGATTCACGAGAATTAGTTGAAGAATCAGAAAAATTAAAAAATGAGAATAGAAAACGACTAATTAAACAAATAGCTCTAATTACATCAATAGTAAACTTAATAGTAGCTATAATTCTATGAATTCAATTTGATCCTAGTACTACTCAATATCAATTTGTCGAAGAATATACAGGATTAAGTTTATATCAACAAGTAGAAAATATAGACGTATCATTACCCTATATCCATTTTTATGTAGGTATAGATGGTATATCAATATATTTTGTATTATTAACTGCTTTTATAACACCAGTATGTATATTATCTAATTGAGAAGATATAACAACAAAATTAAAATATTATTTAATATCTTTCTTGATATTAGAAACTTTACAAATAGCAGTATTTGTAGTGTTAGACCTATTAGTTTTCTATGTATTCTTTGAAAGTGTATTAATACCGTTATTCTTAATCATAGGTATATGAGGTGCAGGTATTCCTAGAATAAGAGCTTCATTTATGTTATTTTTATATACATTACTAGGTTCATTATGAATGTTATTAGCTATAATGGTAATTTATAATAACTATGGTTCAACTGATATGCAATTAATTTCATTAAAGGAAATAGCTTTAGATAGTCAAAAATGATTATGATTAGCTTTCTTTATTAGTTTTGCTTTTAAAACTCCTTTATTCCCATTTCATATTTGATTAAATTTTGCTCATACCTCAGCTCCTTTAGGTGGAAGTATAATATTAGCAGGTGTAATATTAAAATTAGCAACTTATGGTTATTTACGAATATTAATTTCAATATTACCTGATGCTACAAATTATTTTTCACCATTAGTACAAACAATAGCTATCATTTCTCTAATTTATGCTTCACTAGCAACTATTAGACAAACTGATATTAAAGGAGTAGTAGCTTACAGTTCTGTTGCTCACATGGCTGTAGTAGTTCTAGGTCTATTTTCTAATAATATTCAAGGTATTCAAGGTGCAATATTATTAAGTTTAGCTCATGGTTTTGTAAGTCCTGCTTTATTTATTTTAGTAGGTGGAGTTTTATACCATCGATATCATACTAGAACTGTAAACTATTATAGAGGTATGGTTTTAACTATGCCTATATTTACTATTATGTTCTTCCTATTTACATTATTTAATATGGGTACACCTCTTTCTGCTAACTTTATTGGTGAATTTTTATCTTTAGCTGGAGTATTCCAAAGAAATCCTGTAATTGCTGCTTTAGGGGCAACTGGTATATTCTTTTCTGCTTGTTATTCTATTTGATTATATAATAGAATTGCTTATGGTTCACATAGTAAATATATACCAGTTACTTACGATATATCTAGAAGAGAATTTATGCTTCTATTACCTTTACTTATTGCAACTTTAGTATTAGGAATATTCCCTAATATAGTATTGGATAGTATTGCATTATCGGTATCTACATTATTATATAATATCTAATATATTATTATAAAATAAAGTATTTTAATTTATCCATTATTTAATTCTAATAATATTAATATTAAATAATGCTAATAATATTTTTATTTAACATAATATATAAGCCCCTTCTCCTTTATTTAAAATTAGTAATTTTAGTATATAATTAATATATAATAACATTTTATAATTTATTATTATGAATTCCTTCAGATATTTTATAAGCTATTAATATAATAACATCTTTGTATAAAAATATTTTAAATCGTATCCATGATTATTGTCTGATCATAAAAATGCAAAGATTGTGATTATGTCATAGGTAGCTTAAATGTTTTTATAAACACAATGATTAAATATATCAAATAAAGCTAAAGATTGCTATATTTAATATATATAAATTATATTAATAATGTAATTTATATAAAACATATATATGCTAGCATTATGATTATATATTTAGAACCTAGATGATATAATCTTGACAAGTATCTTTTTTATTCTGAAATTTAGATTTATCTATATAGATAAATTATACACGCACTCTAGGTGATAGATCTAAGTTAGATAAGATTAAATATAAAATATAAAAATTGAAATTTTAATATGTTAACGACTGTTTTTAACTTCTTGGAAGTTTTAGTTGTTTTAGTTCCAATGCTATTGGCTGTAGCCTTTATGACAATTATTGAACGAAAACAATTAGCTGCTATGCACCGAAGAGTGGGACCAAACATAGTAGGTATTTATGGTATTCTGCAACCATTTAGTGATGCTTTAAAACTTGTTCTTAAAGAAACAATAGTACCAGCTCATGCAAATAAAGTATTATTCTATTTAGCTCCTATATTAACTTTAGTATTTAGTCTATTAGGTTTAGGAGTTATACCTTTTGGTGAAGGTTTAGTTATATCTGATTTTT
>WNGN01000064.1_pt1 | contig 54981 bp, 52 predicted proteins | sample 5400561 | NCBI WGS metagenome assembly WNGN01 (sample SAMN13153379, study PRJNA577476) | soil metagenome | isolation source: 115 cm soil or saprolite under Garry oak tree replicate 2 | place: USA:California | collected 2016-06-15 | reverse complement strand
TAGATCGGCGTGCGCGCGGGATCGAGCGTCGCCGTCACATCGATCCATCCCTGAGCGCTCAACTCCTGTTCGCGAGGAGCACACCCCGCCACCAGGCTGAGCACCAACGTGAACCCCAATCCCGCGATGCCGATGATGGTCTCGGCGACGGTCCACGTCTTTAATGTTTGCGGCACGGTCATGTTGAAGAACTCCTTGATGAGCCAGAACCCCGAATCGTTTACGTGCGACAGCACCAGCGAGCCGGCGCCCGTCGCAAGCACGAGCAGCTCGGCATTCGAGCCCGGCGTCATCGCAGCGATCGGAGCGACGATGCCGGCGCTCGTTGTCATCGCTACGGTTGCCGAGCCGGTTGCCACCCGGATCAGCGCCGCCACGATCCAAGCGAGCAGGAGGGGCGACGCGTGCGATCCCACGGCCAGATCGGCGACGGCTTTGCCCACGCCGCTCTCGAGCAGCACGCGGTTGAACCCACCGCCCGCGCCGATGACCAGCAGAATCGTTGCGGTCGGACCCAGGCAGTCGTTCGCGAACTTGAGGATCTGATCGCGCGTAAAGTGCTGCTTGTATCCCAGCGACCAGAATGAGAACAGCAGGGCGAAGAGCAGCGCGACGATTGGGCTCCCGACGAAATCGAATGTGGCACGGAGGGCGCTGGTGGTATCGAGCGCAACATCGGCGACACTCGCGGCGAGCATCAGGATCACCGGGAGCAGCACCGTGAAGAGCGTGAGTCCAAAGCCCGGCATCTCCCGTGACGGTTCGCCCGACAACTGCGTGGCCATCGGGTTTTCGGCGGGAAGCTGGATACGCGGCGCAATCCACGAGGCGAAGATCGGGCCCGCCAGCGCCGCGGTCGGCAGGCCGACCAGGATCGCGTAGGCAATCGTGCGCCCGATGTCGGCGTGGTACGCACCGACGGCGAGCATCGCCGCGGGATGCGGTGGCACCATGCCATGTACCACCGACAGCCCGGCGACAAGCGGAATCCCGATCTTCACGACCGACAGTCCGGACCGCCGCGCAATCGTGAACACCAGGGGAATCAACAGCATGAAGCCGACTTGAAAGAAAACGGGAATGCCGACGATGAACGCGACGACCATGATTGCCCAATGCACTCGGGCGTAGCCGAAGAGCGCGATGAGCGTGGTCGCGATGCGCGTCGCACCGCCGGACTCCGCCATCATCTTGCCCAGCATCGTGCCGAGGGCAACCACGATCGCAACGAATCCCAGGACGCCGCCGACGCCGTCTTGGAACGCTTTCACGACGCTGGGCAGCGGCATCCCCGCCACCGCGCCCAGGGCAAGGGAGACCGCGACCAACACGACGAAGGGATGGAGTTTGAAGCCCGCGATCAGGACGATCAGCGCAAGCACCGCCAGGAAGGCGTAGAGCAGCAGGAGCGTGTCTGGCCTCATGCCGCGCGCTTCACCAGGTCGGCGACGATTGCGTCAGGCGCCTCGCGGATATCGCATACCCACGCGTGCTCGTCCGGTGCTGGTTCTTCTAGCGTCGTGAGCTGGCTATCGAGCAGGGCCGGCGGCATAAAATGGTCGCGCCGGTTGGCCAGGCGTTCGGCGAGGATTGCGCGGGTTGCCTTGAGATAGACGAAGCGCACGTCTGCGGCCCCGACGGAGCGCAGCAGGTCACGATAGCTGCGTTTGAGCGCCGAACACGTGACGACGAGACCCATGCCCGCGCGCTTTGCATCGCGCAATTGACCCGCGATCGCGAGTAACCAAGGGCGACGGTCGTCATCGGTCAGCGGGATTCCAGCCGCCATTCGCTCCACATTTTGAGCTGGGTGCAGGTCGTCTCCTTCGAGGAACGCGAGATTGCGTGCGCGCGCTTCTTGGAGACCGAAAACGATGCAATTGGCGATGATCGGATTGGGTCGTATGGGTGGTAACATGGCGCGGCGGTTGGCTCAGGGAGGACACGAGCTGATCGTGTACGACCAGAACGCACAGGCAGTGAAGGGGCACATCGGTAAGAGCGTCAGGAAGGCGGACGACCTGGCCGACGTCGCGCGGCAGCTTTCTCCCCGGCGCGTCGTGTGGGTGATGCTGCCTGCTGGCGCGCCGGTGGAGAGCGCCATCGAGCAACTGGTGCCCCGACTCAGCCGCGGCGACATCGTCATCGATGGGGGCAACTCAAATTTCCGCGACTCGCTGCGCCGCGCCGCGGCGCTCCACGCCAAGGGAATCGAGTTCATCGACGTCGGGACGAGCGGCGGCATCTGGGGCCTCGAGAACGGTTACTGTCTCATGGTCGGTGCCTCGCCGGCGGCGTTCCAGCATAGCGAGCCGATTCTTCGGACGCTGGCGGCGCCGGACGGCTACGCCCACGTCGGTCCGCCCGGGGCGGGGCACTATGTGAAGATGGTGCACAACGGGATCGAGTACGGCATGCTCCAAGCGTATGCAGAGGGGTATGAGATTCTGCACGCTTCGCAGGATTTCAAGTTCGATTTGCGCCAGATTGCAAAGCTGTGGAACCACGGCAGCGTGGTGCGCTCCTGGCTGAACGAGCTTGCCGAGCGGGCGCTGGCGCGCGACGGCCGGCTGTCCGGGATCCGTGGCCACGTTGAGGACTCCGGCGCAGGGCGTTGGACGGTCGAGGAAGCGATGCGCCTGGACGTTCCGGCGCCGGTCATCACGTTGTCGCTGCTCGCGCGGCTCAGGTCGCGCCAGGATGAGTCGTTCGGTGCCAAGTTGATCGCCGCACTGCGCCATGAGTTTGGCGGACATGCGATAAAGGAGCTTGCGTGAAATTCATACTCGTGATTTACAACGACCCCAAGTTGTACGACGCGCTGCCCCAGACCGAGACGGATGGAATGATGCGGGACTGTCTCTCGCACGCCGACGAGCTCCACCAGGATGGACGGCTCATCGAGTCTCAGATGCTCGAGGGCGCGGAACGGGCGAAGTCGGTGCGGATCCGTAACGGACGGACCAAAGTCACGGACGGTCCGTTTAGCGAGGCCAAGGAGGTGTTGGGCGGCTTCAATCTGATCGAGGCCAAAGACATCGACGAGGCGGTGCAGATTGCCGCGGCATTCCCCTGGGCGCGCACCGGGTGCGTGGAGGTTCGTCCGGTCCGGGATATCGCGGAGGTGCGGCGCCGCGTCGGTGCCCCCGCCAGCCACCTGTCGGCGCGTTAGTAGGTCGCATCGGCTTTTCGAGGCTACCTCTTGAAGTGCATCTTCTGCGATATCGTCGCGGGGAGCGCACCGGTGAGTGTGATCTATCGCGACGCGATCGTCATGGCGTTCATGGCGATCCGGCCCACGGCACCGGGAGAGTGTCTCGTGATTCCGCAGGCGCACGTCGATCACTTTACTGACATGGACGACGACCTGGCGCAGCATGTGATGCTCATCGGGCAGCGCATCGGTCGCCGGCTGCGCGAGGTGTTCAACCCGTTGCGGGTCGGAATGGTTGTGCACGGTTTTGGCGTGCCGCATGCGCACCTGATTCTTGTGCCGCAGCACGGTCCTCATCACATCACGTCCAACCGTTTTGCGATCATTCGTGATGGGCGGATCGTCTTCACCGAAAGCGCGGTCCCTGCGGTCGATCGGAAGGAATTGGATGAGCACGCTCGCCGCTTGGCGATCGATTAGCGGTCGCTCCATCGTCTGACTGTGCGCGCGAGCCGGATCGAGTTGCGCGCGCCACGCGCCCACGATGCTGCCGAGTACATCGCGCTCAACAGGCGCAGCAAGCGGCTCCATGCCGGGCTGGTCTCACCGCCAAGCAGCGATGCGGCGTTTCGTCAGCTCTTGCGTCGCAGTCGCAATCCGCACTGCCGGTGCTGGTTCATCCTACGGCGCGCCGATAGGGCATTGATCGGCGCCGTCGAGATCAGCCAGATCGCCGGGGGCAACTTCCGGAGCGCCTACCTCGGCTACCACATCGGCGCGCCGTACGCGCGCCAAGGCTACATGCGCGAGGCGCTCACCGCGGTCTTATCGCTCGCATTTGGGCGCCTGCGCCTCCATCGCGTGGAGGCCAACATTCAACCTCACAATCGCGCGTCAATTCGCCTGGTGCAGAGTCTCGGCTTCCACCGCGAAGGGTACTCGCCACGGTACTTGAAGATTGCGGGTCGGTGGCGGGACCATGAGCGCTGGGCGCTATTGCGCGAGGAGTGGCGCTTTTAGCAATCTTCAATCATGACCGAGCGTCGCTACGACGATAAGGAAATCGCCGCGATCTTTCGCGCGGCGGCGGAAGCGCAGCAGAACCCGCCGCACGATGTCCCGCGCGACGAAGGCTTCACCCTCACCGACCTGCAGGCGATCGGTCGCGAGGTTGGCATTCCGCGTGCGCCTCGGCGCCACCTCCCGCACGGTCCTCGGCCTGCCGATCGGCGTGGCTCGAACGGTCGACCTCAATCGCCGGTTGACGGACGAGGAGTGGGAGCGCCTGGTCGTGCAGCTCCGTGAGGTGTTCAACGCGCGCGGCCGCACCCGGACTGAGGGCTCGCTGCGGCTGTCGCCGGATTCTTCAACGCCGCCGGCAGCGCTCCCACCCAAATAGCGTCGCTTACTACGGTCGAGGCTTAGCCGTCCGTTCGCCGGAGCCCGAACTCGAGCTGGAGCTGGTGGAGCTTCCGGACCATCCGCTCGGAGTTACTGTCCCCCAGTCCTTCGAGCGTGGCATCGCATCCGCACTCGTTCCCGCCCCTTCCTTGTAACCCTGGCCATTCACCACGCGCCCGTGCGATCGCGAGCTCGGGGTGAACACGATCGTCACCGGATAGTTGCCCGGATACCACCCGTACGCGGATCCATATCCATAGCCATATCCTGGGTAGAGCCCGGCGCAGTCGTACGGCACATAGGCGTACAAGAGGTACAAGAGCGAGCACGAATTCAGCGGCGAGTACGCGCCGAGCGGGGTCCCTCCGTATCCAGATCCCCCGCCACCCTGACCCACGATGGTCCGCGGCCGCCGCTCACCTGCGCGCGCCGCGGTGTTGATGGCGAACACTTTGGGATACGACAGCGCCACCATGAGGTCGGTGACGCGCCCTGGCACTTCCGCATCGGCGAGCTTGACGAGTTGCTTCGCATCGAGCGCGAACGGCTCCCCACGCTCCACGAGCCAGGTTTCGAGTACGGGGGTGTCCAGGTGCCGCGACGCTTCGATGACGTCATCAATCCCGACGGGCAGGGCGGCGGCGGCGCGTGCTTGCATGGTGGAAGTGACATCCGTTGGGAGCGCATCCTTCACATCATCCGGCAAGGAGAACTCGCCCGACACCTCGCGATAGCGCTGCGCGCGGACGCCGGTTTGCCCCTGCAGCGTCATGGCCTGGATGTACAGCCACTCGTGACCATCGGGGGCCATTGCGATGAGACCCGTGCCCGTCCTGTCGCCGGTGGGGGGGGGGCACGTGTCGCCTGAACGCAAGAAAAGACGTGCGCCAGTGCTGGACCATTCGGCACTCTGCCAGCCGGTGCAGTCATCGTGGCGGGTCGCGACGCGCTCGCCGCTGGGGGTGATACGCTCGCGGGTGACGACCTGCCCTTTCGTGATCGTGACGAGATCGACTGCCGACGTGCCCCCCCCGGCGGCGGGTACGAGGCACACCAGAGATTTCGCCGACTCGATCGACTCCCAGCAGCCGAGATAGGCCAGCCAACGCGAGTCGACCGCGGTGTTCTGGCCGCGGGCCGGCGCGGCGCCGGCGCCCAGAAGCGCGGCGGCGACGAATAGCGTTTGGATTCGCGTACGCATGGGACGATCCTTCCTAGAGTCTAAGCGAAAGGCCCGCTGTGACCGCCAGGCCTGACAGGTCGATACGCTTAAAACCGACATAATCCCGGCTCATGGGTCCCCGGGCCCAGGTATACCGCGCCTCGCCATTCAGCAGGAGAAAGCGCCCGAGCCCCAGGTCGAGCCCGGCGAGTGCGTGCAGGACCGGAGTCCATGCCTTGGATTCGAACTCGTCCGGGAAGACGTTGAGCGTCTGGAAGTCAACGAAATCGCCGAGTTGATGGAACCGGTACTGCATCAGGCCGGCCCCGAGGCCCACATAGGTATCGCGGGCGGCGGGGATCCACGCGAACCGTCCGATCGAGCGGCCGCGCGAGGAGAGGTAGTGCCTGACGCCCATTGTGACCGGCACCCGGCGCAACGACGTCGTCTGCTCGATCGGCTGGTTGTTCTGATCGACCCAGTCGCGGAATTCGGAGCGGCGGGAGACGTTGCTAAAACCCACATCGAACACGATATCGTTGGCTGGTGACACGCGCACGGCCACGTTGGTGCCGAACGTCGCCGAGCTGAAGTCGGAGCGGTCGAGGGTGAGTTGTTTGGTGACGAAGTTGAAGATGTCCCCGCTCGCGAACGCGTGATCGAACCCGCCCCGCACGCTCCACGTTCCGACCGGGACGCGGAACAGAAAGCCGTCGCCTGCGCTTTGCGCGTGCGACGGCCGCGGGATCGTAGCCACTGCGCTGGCGGTCAGGAGCAGCACAGCGTAACGGGTAGTCATGAGCCACCCCACCTTTCTCTCCCCCTATCCTACCCTACGCACGAGTTATGGCTTGCGTCAACCACCAGACGGGGAGGACCGGGCGAGTTGTGACTCCTGGGGCGGACAGTCGCGCTCTAGCCACAGGGTCCCGCCCCCCTAGATTGCTCGGGAACTGCAGGACTTTGGGCCTGCGCCTCCAGATCGTCACTGTCGGACAACGGGCCGACGTCAGATCCCGCAATCGCCGGAGGCATTGTGTCGGACTTCTCCGAAGGTCCCCTCTTAATCGCGTTCATTGACTTCACCCGATTTGCCGTCGAGGCGCAGCGGCGCGCTGACGCGGAGATTGCCGGCGTGATGGACGCTTACTACGAGCTGGCCGGCGCCATCGTGACCGCAGGCGGTGGCCGGGTCGTGAAGTTCATCGGGGATGCGACCCTGACGGTGTTTCCGCCCGAGGCCGTCGATCACGGCGTGGCGGCACTGCTCGAGCTCAAGGAGGCCGCCGATCAGCTGATGCTCGATCGGGGTTGGGATAGTCGCCTCCTCCTCAAGGTGCACTTCGGGCCGGTCGTCGCGGGCCAGTTCGGCGTGGCGTCTGACAAGCGGTACGACGTGCTCGGCAAGACCGTGAACGTGACGGCGCGATTGCACGCGAACGAAGTCGCGCTATCGGTTGAAGCGTTCCGGCAGCTTGGAGCGGAGATGCGCCGGCGCTTCAAGAAGCATACGCCGCCAGTGACGTACATCCGCGTCGAGGACGCGCATCGTCATGCCCACTAGCGCGAGCTTTCGCACGTTCGTCATGGATCAGCTGAGTCGCATCGTGCCACGGGTGCGCGCGCGCCCGATGTTCGGCGGCGTCGGTATCTACGCGGGCGAGTTGTTCTTCGCGCTCATTGCGAACGACACGCTCTACTTCAAGGTGGACGATTCCAATCGGCCCGACTTCGAGAAGCTGGGGATGAAACCGTTCCAGCCCTACGGGGAAGGGAGCGAAGCGATGAAGTACTACGCCGTGCCGGAGGATCTACTCGAAGATCCAGATGCGCTGCGACCTTGGGCGGAGAAGTCCATTGCCGTCGCGGCGAAACAGAAGAAAGGAAAGCGACCAACTAGCTAAGCCCTGAAGCGCAATCCATCTTGCTCCATGGCGGATTTCCATGCCACGCTGCGCGCCGCGCTGGCCAAGCGGTACGTCATCGAGCGAGAGCTCGGCCGCGGCGGCATGGCGACGGTTTACCTGGCGCGCGATCTCAAGCACGGCCGCTTCGTTGCGCTGAAGGTGCTAAGTCCTGCCCTCGCGGCCTCCCTTAGCGCCGATCGCTTCCTGCGTGAAGTCGAGCTCGCGGCGCGACTCCAGCACCCGCACATCGTTCCCGTCTTCGACTCCGGCGCCGCGGCGGGCGTCCTCTGGTACACGATGCCATTCGTCGAAGGTGAAACGCTGCGCGCGCGTCTGGAGCGCGAGCGCCAGCTGCCGCTCGACGAGGCCGTACGTATCGCGTCCGAAGCCGCCCGCGCGCTCGAGTACGCGCACCAGCACGGCGTCCTGCATCGCGACGTCAAGCCCGAGAACCTGCTGCTCACGACCGACGGATCGACCCTCGTCGCCGACTTCGGCATCGCACGACCGTGGAACGAGACGGGCGGCTTGACCGCCACCGGGCTGGTCGTGGGCACGCCGGGCTATATGAGCCCGGAGCAGGCCGCCGGCGAGCGCACCCTCGATGCGCGCTCCGACGTCTACGCGCTGGGGTGCGTGTTGTATGAGATGCTCGCGGGCGAGTTGCCGTACTCGGGACCCAATGCGCAGGCCATTCTCGCCAAACGGCTGAGTGAGCCGGTCCCGCGCGTCGGCACCACGCGCGATGTCCCCGTCGCAGTCGAGCAGACCGTCAGCCGCGCGCTCGCCCGCGTGCCGGCGGACCGTTTCGCCACGGCGGCCGAGTTCCTGCGCGCCCTGCAAGGCATCGAGTTGCCGCGGCACCGGCGGGCGATCAGCCGCATGTGGGTCCCGGCCGTGGCGTTGGTGCTCGTTGTCGTGGCCGTGTCCGCCGTCCTGGTCCGCTCGCGGGGCGGCGCGGCGGCCGCCCCCCCCGCCACGGCAGCGGTGTTGCCGTTCGCCGATCTCAGCGAAGCGAAAGACCAGGCCTACTTCAGCGACGGTCTCACCGACGAGCTGATCACCGCACTAAGTCGCGTCGAGGGGATGCGAGTGGCCGCGCGGACGTCGTCGTTCCAGTTCAAAGGTCGCCAGATCGACGTTGCAGACGTCGGCCGGCGGCTGCATGTGGACGCGATCCTCGAAGGCAGCGTCAGGCGGAGCGGGAACCGGCTGCGGATCACGGCGCAGCTGGTGAGCACCCGGGACGGCTACCAGCTGTGGTCCGAGGCGTACGATCGCGAGCTGAAAGACGTCTTCGCCGTGCAAGAGGACATCGCCCGCGCCATCATCTCGGCGCTGCAGGTGAAGCTCGGCGCGCGCCGCAGCGGCGCGCTGCGGTCGCGCCCGACCAATGATCTCGCCGCATATGATTTCTACTTGAAGGGTCGCTTTGCCTGGAATCAGCGGACGAGCACCGGCATGCAGGAGGCGGTGCGACATCTCGAGCAGGCGGTCGCCCGCGATTCCGGATTTGCGCTCGCCTGGGCCGCGCTGGCGGACGCCTACGTGCTCGCGATCCCCTACGCCGGCGCGCCGCGCGACGTCGACTGGCCCAAGGCGCGAGCCGCGGCTGCAAAGGCGCTGGCGCTCGACAGCACGGTCGGTGAGGCGCACACCGCGCTGGCATACGGCACGATGATCTACGACTGGGACTGGGCAGCCGCGGAGTCGAGCTTTCGGCGCGCCATCACAGTCGATCCGGCTTACCCGACCGGCCACCAATGGTACGGCGACTTTCTTTGGTCGCAGGGCCGGCTGGATGAAGCGCTGGAGCAGATGCAGCAGGCGCAGCGCCTGGATCCGCTGTCGCTGGTGATCGCGACCGAGCTGGGACAGACGTATTACCTGATGCATCGATTCGACAAAGCGGAGGAACAGCTCCGCGCGACAGTCGCGCTCGATCCCAACTACCCGCACTCGCTCTACATCATTGGACTCGTCTACGCGCAACAGCACCGCTACGGGCAGGCGATTGACGTTATGCGGCGCTCGCTCGAGCTCGGCGGCTTTCAGGAGGATTTGGCCGGCGGGCTCGCTTACGCGTACGCGGCGTCTGGTGATCGCGCGAGCGCGACGCGCTACACTGCCGAGCTCACCCGGGGGTTGGCGAGTGGTCGCGTTGGACCGTTCGCGCTGGCCCTGGCGTATGCGGGGCAGGGTAATCTCACACGTGGCTTTGCGTATCTCGATAGCGCGATCATTGTGCGAGACATTTTTCTCCCCGAGGACTTCTTCGATCCACAACTCGATGCGTTGCGCGCTGATCCGCGCTTTGCTGCCGTAGAACAGACGATGCACGTCGGGCGAAAACGGAAATGAACTCTTCAGGAGGCCACATGCTGGCTGTCGCCTTGTTCCTTGCACTCGCCGTGATGCAGAATCCCGAGCCCTATCACATTACGCACACCTATGTCCTGGGTGGCGACGGACGCTGGGACTACGTCACGCCCGATCCGACGCACAACCGGGTCTTCATCGCGCGCCAGGATCGTTTCATGGTCGTGGACGAGCGAGACGGCAAGCTGCTGGGCGAAGTCTCGGGGATTCACGGGGCGCACGGCGTCGCCCTGGTTGAGGCCGCACACCATGGCTTCGCCACGTCAGGCAACGACAGCTCCGTCGTGATGTTTGATCCCGCGACGTTGCAGGTACTGAGTCGCATCCCGGCAGCCGAAGACGCCGACGCGATCGTATACGACGCGGTCTCGAACCGCATCTTCACGTTCAATGGCGATGCGCATTCCTCGACCGTGATCGATCCCGGACCTGGTCGCCTCGTCACCAACATCCCGCTCGGCGGCAAGCCCGAGTCCGGCGCGTCCGCGAGCGACGGCGAGGTGTACGTGAACATCGTCGACAACGCGGAAGTGGTGGAAATCGACGCGCGCGCGCTGACGGTTACGCGGCGGTGGCCGACCGCGCCGTGTCAGCAGCCGGTCGCGATGGCGATCGACACGAAACATCATCGCTTGTTCAGCGGGTGCCGCAGCGGCGTGCTCGCGGTTTCGGACTACGCGGCAGGTCGAGTCGTTGCGACGGCACCGATCGGCCAGGGTGTGGATGGTGCGGCGTTCGACGCGAGCACGGGCGACGTTTTCACGTCGAATGCGGACGGAACGCTCACGGTAATTCACCAGGACGGGCCGGACCAGTATCGCGTTGTCGAGAACCTCCAGACGGCGCTGGGCGCGCGGAATATGGGGCTCGATCCCACGACGCACCGGCTCTACGTCGTCTCCGCGAAGTTCGGACCGGTGCCCGCCGAATCAACTGCGGCGAACCCGCGGCGTCGCCCGCCGGTACTGCCCGGATCCTTCAACATGATGGTGGTCGAGCGCACCGCGGCCGCGCACTAAGGAAGGGCGCATGGATGACGCGATCGCGAAGTATTATGCGAACGCCGCCGAGGAGGATCGGCTCACGCAGGGCGCGGCGCTGCTCGAGGAGGCCCGCACGCGCGAGCTGATCCAGCGCCACGCGCCCGTGCCCCCTGCTGTGGTGTTGGACATCGGAGGAGGCGCGGGCGCGTACTCGTTCTGGCTGGCCGAACTCGGTTACCAGGTCCACCTCGTCGATGCGGCACCGCGACTCATCGACGAGGCGCGGCGCCGCAGTGCGGGGAGGCGGCCGCTCGCGTCGTGCAGCGTCGGCGATGCTCGCGCGCTCGAGTTCCCGGACAAGACCGCTGATATCGTCTTGCTCCTTGGCCCGCTGTACCACCTCACCGATAAGGCGGATCGCGCGACAGCCCTCACCGAAGCGAACCGGGTCCTCAAACGCGGCGGTTGGCTGTTCGGCGCCGTCATATCACGCTGGGCATCAGCGCTTGATGGTCTCTCGCGGGACCTGCTTCAAGACGCGCGCTTCGCGGCGATTGTGAAGCGTGACCTCGCCGAGGGGCAACACCGCAACCCGACAGAACGACTCGACTATTTCACGACGGCGTATTTCCACCAGCCAGGCGACGCCGTCACAGAGCTCGGCGCCGCGGGATTCCGGGATCCGAGGATCTATGCCGTCGAAGGCCCTGGATGGCTGCTCCCGGACGTCGCCGAGCGGATGCGCGATCCACGCCGCCGAGCCGATCTGTTGGAGGTCGCGCGGTCGTTGGAGAGCGAGCCCGCCCTGCTCGGCGTTAGCGCGCATCTGCTCGGCATCGCTAGGAAGCGGTAGCCAGAACGGCGGACAGCCAAGCTCGTGCCTCGACATCGCCGGACCACAAGGCCGGACCAACCGGCGAGCCGAGAAAGATGAGGGTGCCAGGTCCGAAACGCTTGAGGGCCACCGGGAAACCATCTACGGAGGCGATCACAGCCCCCGGCTGAGCTGCCAACCTGACCACGCGACTGAAGTCGCGGAGTTTCGTGACGTAGGGCCACCCGAAATCGATGTATGGGACGCTCCGCGGCCACAACTGCTGCGCGGCGTCGATGTGGACGCCGAGCGCATCACGAAGCACAGCGCGGTGGGCACGGAAATCCTGTTCCGCGATGAAGCCCGCCGCTGACTCGAGGATGACGGTCGCCCCGGCGTGCAGGGCCGCCACGATCGCGCGCGCCACCGCCGGCGAAATATCTAATGCTCCCGGCACGATCAACGCCGCGCAACGAGGCAGGTCGGGGAGCTGCGCGGATAGGAGACGCGGGTGCAGCGCTGCCTGGTATCCGGCAACTGATTCGCGCAGGCAGTCTCCCTTCAGGTCGAGAAGCACCCAGCCCGCTGGCCGTCGCAGCTTTCCACCGACGCTCGTCGTCGCGCCGGCAGCAGTGACGAGGAAGTCCCTACGCGTCATGCCCATTTCAAAGCCTGCCGGAGATCAGGCGATCCATCGCCTGGGCCGTGTCGTAGAACTGTTGGTCCGGCGCGTAGCGGTAGCGCGCTTCCATCTCGGCGATGAGCCACCCGTCGTAGCCGACTTTTGTCAGCGCAGCGCGGATCGCGGGCCAGTTGTTGTCGCCCAGAAACAGATTCGTGTACACGCTCTGGTCGCCCGAGCGCCCACGGTGCTTCAGGACGTCTTTGAGATGAATGCGTGTGATTCTCGGTCCGTGCATCTCGATCCACTGCTCCGCAAAGCCGGTGTCGTGGATGTTGCCGACGTCGAGGTGGATGCCGACCGCGGGACTGTTCACGTCGTTCAGGAATTGCCAGAACTCGCGCGGGCTGAGGAGGAACCGCTGTTCGGCGTTACAGTTCTCGCAGCCGATCTTGACGCCGGCGCGGGCGGCGGTGTCGCCCAGGGGCCGTAACGCGTCCAGGCAGCGCTGGTACACTTCGTTGTACGGGACTTCATCGGTCACGAGCCCGGCGACCACCAGGATCGCGTCGCTGCCGAGCAATCTCGCGGTCTCGATCTGCCGCTCGACGATGCGCGCGGCCTGAGCGCGCCCGCGCGGATCGCGCGCCGAAAGCGGCGAGGCCCAATGCAGTCCGGTCGAGACGTTGGAGACCACGAGGCCGGCGTTCTCGACCTTGCGGCGCAGCTCGCGCACCTCGGCGTCGGTCGTGGTCATCTGGAACCACGGAACGTCACCCAGCCACAGCTCGATCCCGTCGAAGCCGGACTTCTTCACGAGATCGAGGCCACGCTCGAAGGCCCAATCCTTCGGAATCATGTTGTCGCCGATGGATTTTTTCATAACGCGCATCATACTTCAAAGGCAATGACTCGCGCCATTCGAATCATTCACATCGCGCTCGTGCTCGGGCTCGTGCTGATCGCGGGCATGTTCTTCGTTCTGCGACAGCGTACCGGTTTGATGCTCGGGGTCGGGCCGTTTCTCGGCGTGGTACTGGCGGCGATCGCCCTGGTGAATCTCACGCTGGCGCTGGGTTTTCTGGCACCAAGGCTTCCACGGCGGCCGGCGGATCAATCGCCTGACGATTACTGGATGCGGAACGAGACCCGCGGGGCCGCCATCATCTTATGGGCGCTGGTCGAGGGCGCAGGTCTGCTCTCTTGGATCGGATACCTCCTGACTGGGGCTTGGGTGCCGGCCGCCGTGGGCGTGCTCGCTGTTGCCGCGCTCGCCCTGCTGGGTCCGGCGCGATTCGAGGGTTCCTCAGGAGAGAGGGTCTGATGCCGCGAGCGTGGTTGATCGGAGTAGTGGTTGCAGTCGCCGGGTCTTGGGCAGGTGCGCAGACCGTGAATGTCTGGCCTCGCGTGGCGCTGACGACCCGCGCGTGCCACTACGCCGTCAAGCAGCTCACGCGGCGAGAACTATGAGGAGGGGGCGAATGCGCGCATCGATGTCGTTGTTGACTGTCATACTCGCGGTAGGACTCACCGGCTGCGGCGGGCGCCCTGCTGAACGGACGAGCGACAGCACGGCCGATACGACTGCGGTGTCGATACCTCCTCCCGAGCCCGTGACCGTCGTGGGTCAACGTCCGGCGATCGAAGAGGAGTACATCGTTCACGGCGCCTGTCCGTTTGAATGCTGCAAGTATGGCGATTGGACTCTGTTCGAGGGCGGCGCCTTACGGAGTGAACCCAACCAGGATGCGGACAGTGTCGGAAGCGTTGACGCCGGAGCGCGGGTCCACACCGACAGCGGCGTGATGGTCCTGCATCCACCTGGCGTCGGCGTGATTGCCGGCGACACCGCCTCCACGGCAGCGGGGCCGCGCGCTGGCGACACCGTCGAGGTCATCAGTTACACGGGACAGAAAGTCGCGCGCGTGCGGTGGCAGGGGCAGGAGCTCGAAAAACCACCCACTGGCGTCCACATGCTCCGGGACCCCGTCCAACGGTGGTGGGTGTACATCACCGATCCCTCGACGTTGCGGGGTGGCTGGCTGCTGGTGCAGGGTGTTCCTGCGGAGGGCGTCGGGGCACCGAATGCGTGCGGCGGCCACTAGCGCGCTGGCAGCGCTGCCGCTGGTGCTCGCCGCCGTCCCGAGCGCGGCCCAGCAACGCACGTACGCCAATCCGATCGACATCGACTACCGCTACAACTTCGAGCAGCAGAATCAGGGCATCTCGTATCGCTCCGGCGCCGATCCGGTCATCGTCGTCCAGCGCGGCAAGTATTATCTGTTCGAAACCATCGGCGATGGGTACTGGGAGTCGGAAGATCTGGGCACCTGGCGCCACATCATGCCCTCGCGCTGGCCGCTACTCGACGTCGTCGCACCGGCGGTGCTGTCGGTACGCGACACGATCTATCTGCTGCCGAGTTCGACGAGCCCGCTGCCGATCCTGATGCTCACCGACGCGGCCAGTGGGCGCGTGGAGTTTTACAATCGCCTCTTGCCCTGGCTGCCGCTCGCGCGAGCGCGCGAGGCGAACGTGCTCGCCAAGCCCGATTCAGTCCAACCGGGTCCGTGGGACCCTCAGTTCTTCTACGACTCAGACACCGACCGCTGGTTTCTCTATTGGAACTCGTCGAACGCGTACCCGCTGCACGTCATCGAGCTCGACAAGACGAAGCATCTCACCTACAGGGGCACGCCGAAGTGGCTATTCGGCTTGGATCCGGCGAATCACGGCTGGGAGCGGTTCGGCCAAGACCACCGTGACACGACGATTCATCCGTTCATTGAAGGATCGTGGATGACCAAGCACGGCGGGCGCTATTATCTGCAGTACGGCGCGCCGGGCACCGAATACAACGTCTATGCGACGGGCGTCTCCACGGCTGACGATCCGCTCGGCCCATTTACGGACGCGCCGTACAATCCAGTGGCGTACAAGCCAGGCGGTTTCGTGCAGGGCGCCGGCCATGGCAACACGTTCCAGGACGTCTACGGCAACTGGTGGAATACGGGCACGCCGTGGATCGGCGTGAACTGGAATTTCGAGCGGCGCATCGGACTCCATCCCGCCGGTTTTGATGCCGAGGGGCAGATGTACGTCGACACGCGGTTCGGCGACTTTCCGCACTGGCTGCCGACGAAGGCCGCTCAGAGGGGCGCAGAGTTGCTCACCGGCTGGATGTTGCTGTCGTATCGCAAGCCGGTCACCGCATCGTCCCGGCGCGACAGCTTTCCGCCCAGTAACATTGTCGACGAGAATCCGCGCACGTTCTGGGTTGCCCAGGAAAATCGCCCCGGCGAGTGGCTCACGATCGATCTTGGGCGAGTGTACGAAGTGAAAGCGGTGCAGGTCAACTACGCCGATTACGAGTCGCGATTGTTTGGCAACGATTCCACCGTCTATACACGCTTTCGTGTTCACTCATCAGTCGACAGTCATCAGTGGACAACCGTCGCTGATCTCTCACATGAGATGCACGATCACCCAGACGCCTACATCGAGCTGCCGGCGCCCACGCGTGCCCGCTACGTCCGCTACGAGCACATTCACGTTGGCGCCGCGAACCTCGCCATCAGCGACCTCCGCGTCTTCGGCAACGGGTCGGGTTCGCGACCGAAGACACCGGCGGGGCTCACGGCGCGGCGCCGGCAGGATCAGCGCGATGCGATCATCACCTGGCGCCCCGTGTCAGGGGTCGTCGGCTACAACGTGCGCTGGGGCATCGCCCCGGCGAAGCTGTACGAGACCTATCAGCGCTTCGCCGATCAAGGGACGACGCTCGAGCTGCGCGCGTTGACGGTGGGGCAGGCATATTGGGTCGCGATCGAGAGTTTTGACGAGAATGGTGTGTCAGCGCTGAGCCCGCCCATCGCGATTCGTTAGATTCGTTCTCGGAGGTATAAGAATGTTCTTTCCCAGCTGGGCGCTCGGCGTCGCGATCATACTCATCGCCATTCAAGTCGGTCGCGCGATCTCGGGAAAACACGCGCGGGACCGTCGCGAGCTACCGTCTGACAGCGAGATCAACGAGCTGCGTCAGAACCTCGACGCGATGCAAAACCGAGTCGCCGAGCTGGAAGAGCGGGTCGACTTCGCCGAGCGGTTACTGGCCAAGCAGCGCGATGCGGATCGGCTGAGCTCGTGACTATGGGGCCTAGGGGGCGACGGCCACCGGCTGCGTTACGAACCCCAACGCCCCACGTCCCAGTTGGCCGTAGTAGTCATCGCCCCAGCAGTAGACCGTACCGGCGCTCGTAACCGCGCAGCTGTACGCAGCACCCGCTTCAATCGCAGTGAAGGTGAACCCTCCCGACACGGCGACGGGTACGTTCGTGCCGCCGTTCGGCCCGGTGCCGAGTTCACCACTGTTGTTACTGCCCCAGCAATACGCCACACCGGCGTTGGTAAGACCACACGTGTGCCCGCCGCCCGCGGAGATTGCGGTGAAATTGAGACCGCCCGAGACCGGCGTGGGAAACAAGCTTCTCGTCATTGATCCGTTGCCGAGCTGTCCCGATTCATTCGCGCCCCAGCAGTACGCGGCTCCTGAGCTTACCAGCCCACACACATGTCCCGCGCCGATCGTCAGCGTCCGAAGCGCGAGTCCGCTGGCGGCGGGTTTGGGAACGAGGCTGTTCGCATTCGAGCTATCGCCGAATTGGCCCGAGTTAGCACCCCAGCAGTACGCAGATCCCGTGCTCACCAACCCGCACGAAATGAAGACACCCGTCGCGATCGCACTGAATGTCAAACCGCCCGACACCGGTACCGGTGTCTGCCGGAAAGTCGTCGAACTATCGCCGATCTCGCCGAGAACATTCGCTCCCCAGCAATACGCTGCACCCGATGTCGTGAGGCCACAGGTGTGCCACAGTCCCGACGCGATCGACGTGAATGTCAGACCGCCAGCGACGGGAGCGGGTTGGTAATAAAGCCCACCACTCGATCCAATGCCGAGTTGCGAGAGGCCATTGTCGCCCCAACAGTATCCGGTGCCGGCAGTCGTGACCGCACACGTGTGCGACAAACCCGGCGAAATCGTCCGGTACGCCCGACCACCGTAGACTGAGTCGGGAACGGCGCTCGCCGGCTGCGTCGAGTTATTTCCCAGCTCGGCGTCGTTGTTGTTGCCCCAGCAAAATGCCGAACCCGTGCCGGTCAGTGCGCACGTGTGCGAGCTGTTCGGACCGAGGGCCAAGGTACCGACGCCCGTTAGACCGTTCACGGGTGTCGGCGTCGCGACCCGTTCGAGTGGCCGGCCGAGCTGGCCGAAACGATTGCTGCCCCAGCAGTACGCCACGTCGTTGGTCGAGAGGCCGCAGGTGTGCAGCGCGCCTGCGGAGATCGTGCGGAAGCTCAGGCCCCCGTTAACGGCACTGGGACCGAATTGTTGGATGGTATCGCCGTTGCCCACTTCTCCATTCTTATCCCTGCCCCAACAGTACGCCGCGCCCGTGCTCGTGAGTCCACACGTATGCGCGCCGCCCGCAGCGATGTGTGTGAAGAGGTGAGCCCCCAGGATTTGTACTGGCGCGGGGTATGAGAGCGCGAGGTTCCCCGCCTGACCGTCCGAGTTTGCGCCCCAACAGTAGGCTGTTCCGGACGAGCCTATGGCGCACGTGTGGCCCGCTCCCGCGGTAATGGCAGTGAACGTCAAGCCCCCGGACACCGCTAACGGCACCCCGCTCGGGTTTTGAGACGAACCACTCCCGAGCTGTCCGTAGATGTTGCCTCCCCAACAGTAGGCCGCGCCGGATTTCGCGATGCCGCATGTGTGGTCGCCCCCGGCCGCAAGCGTGCTGAATGACAATCCTCCAGAGACGGCCGTGGGAACCAGCCGTCTTACCGTATCGCCGGTGCCCAGCTCTTGGAGCTCGTTGCTTCCCCAGCAATACGCCGCTCCATCGCGTGTGAGAGCACACGCGTGATTGGTTCCCGCCGCCAAACCGACGAAGCTAAGACCGCCGGAGACGGGACCAGGCACGGATGCATTTTGTACGGTCGTCCCGCTTCCCAGCTCGCCGCCGATGTTCGTACCCCAGCAGTAGGCTGCGCCGTCGCGATCTAACCCACACGTATACGATCCGCCGGCGGCGATCGTCGTAAACGCGATGCCCCCGGAAACGGGAACCGGTGTGACGCTGCTGGTCGTCGAGCCATCGCCGAGCTCACCCGAGCTGTTGTCACCCCAACAGGATGCGGACCCGGTGGACGCGAGCCTGCAGGTGTGTGCCCCACCCGTGGCGATCATCGGCTGGACTGGTGGGGACGGACTCGTCGAGTCGCTGCACGCGGCTGCGATGGCCGCCACCAGGAGGAACGAAATACGCACGCGGGACAACATAGCGCCTCTGGTGATCAGCGCTCCTGATAGATAGGAAGCTCGACGTACGACGCCTGCGCACCCGACCGATAAATCCGCTGCGTCGCCGTCCGGAAGTCGGCGGCTTTCGCCTCAAAAATATTCGGCACGAACGTCTGCGGGTTGCGATCGATGATCGGGAACCAGGTGCTCTGCACCTGGACCATGATGCGGTGGCCCTTCAGGAAGCGGTAATCCTGCGTGTGTAAGTCAACCGTGTACTCGCGCACGCGATTGGGGACGATCGCCGCGGGCCGCTCGAACCCGGTGCGGAAGCGCCCCCGCAGCACGTCATTCGCGACCATGAGCTCATACCCGCCAGTCACCCGCGGCGCGCCAGCGTTCGAATAGTCCTCCGGATAGACATCGATCAACTTCACGATCCAGTCGGCATCGCTGCCGGTCGTGCTGGCGAAGAGGTGAGCGGCGATGGCGCCGCGAATCACGACGTCCTCCTCGAGCGGCGGCGTTTCCCAGCTCAGCACGTCGGGCCGGTGATCCACGAAGCGCTGGTCCTGCAGCAGCCACGTGTACCAGCCACTGCCCTTGGCATAGTAAGTCGGTTGAACTGGCCGGTTGCGATAGGGCACGGGATTGGCGGGATCGGAGACATAGCTGTCGAATGCCGGCCTGCGGGCGGGCGGAGCCTCGAAGCTGAGCCCACGACGCTCACGGAAATAGAGCTTCCGGCGCGTCACATGCGCCCGCGCCGGCCAGGCGTCGTTGCGGACCCAGGCGTTCGCGCCGCTCTCGAACGTGAGCGCCTCGGGCAGGTTCAATGGTCCTTTGTCTTTGAGGTAGTGCGCGAAGAAGGGCGCCTGCACGCTGTCGCGGAAGTACTCGCCCGTGTTGGTCGCAAAGTCGATGTTGCCGAGCTGGCGTCCCGGGCCGCCGGCCCAGCCGCCGTGATTCCACGGACCGACGACAAGGAAGTTGACGCTCGCCGAGTCGTGCGGCTCCATCGCTTCGTAGATCCGAATTGGACCGACGAAATCCTCTTGGTCCCACCAGCCGGCGACGTTGAGCGTTGGCACCGTGGTCTTAGTGAGGTACGTCGTCAGCGCCTGCACTTTCCAGAAATCATCGTGATTGGGGTGCGCCACGAAGTTATTCCAGCTCGGCAATTTGCCGTGCAAATACCGCGCGTTGGCATTGCTCAACGGCCCCAGCTCGAGATACCAGTCGTAGGTGTCGTAGCGACCGAAGTCGAAGGAGCTGTTGGTGTCCGACGCCTCGGTCAGCACCGCGTACTCAAAGCCGTAGCTCAGCCGGAACGCGCCCTGATGGTGAAAATCGTCGTTGAGGAACATGTCGTCGGGCGAAGCCTGCGGGGACGCAGCGCGCAGCGCGGGATGCGGATCGATGAGCGCCTCTCCCGTCGTCCAGCCGTCGTAGGAAATGCCCAACATCCCCACGCGACCGTTGTTATTGGGAATGTTGTGAATCATCCACTCGATCGTGTCGTACGCGTCGGTGCTTTCGTCCGAGCCGTGCGTCGCGCGGTGGTCCGGCTTGCGCTGCATCACGAACGTGCCCTCGGAGCCAAATCGCCCGCGGATGTCCTGGAAGGCGAAGATGTAGCCCTCTTTCACCAGCGCTTGGTAATAGCTGCCGAACGCGCCGTCCGCGTGTTCGATCCCGTACGGCGTGCGCGCAAAAATGATCGGCAGCGGCATCGTGGTGTTCCGAGGCACATACCAGGAGGTGTGCAGCTTCACGCCGTCGCGCATCGGCACCATCGCTTCGTGGCGCTCGAAAGAGGCGGTGTCCTGCGCGGCGACCTGAACGGTGACGACCGTCGTGACGATGAGCAGACTGGCGATGCGGAGCATGCTAGCGCGGCAGGTTGAGGCTCTGCAGGTAATCCGAAACCAGATAGGCCGGCACCGCGAAGATGATCTTACCATTCGACTCCCGCTCTCCGCCGTACAACACGGCAATCACCTTTCCGTCCCGATCGAAAATTGGGCTCCCCGACGAGCCGGGCGCCCCGTACGCGTCCACCTGCACCACGGACGTAAGCGACTTGCTCACCGTCCCCACGGTCAACGTCGGCTCGGCGATCGGCTGGCCGCCTTGCGACTCCATGGGCAGATCGAACCCGAGCGGATAGCCGAGGATCGCGACCGGATCGCCGCGCTCGAGACCCTCGCGACTCCGCGCGAGCCCCGCGACGCGCGGCGTCCCACCTTTGATCAGCACCCGGAACACCCCGATATCGGCGTCCGGCGAGTTGCCGATCAACTCGGCACGCCAGAACTGCGTGCTGCCCGAGAAGATCACGCCGAGGCGTCGCGGCGTCTTCGTGCCGTCTTCGCCCGCCAGGATGTGTTTGTTCGTGACCATCGTGCCCATCGAGTCGACCGAGAAGGCGGTGCCACTGAAGCGCTCGCCGTCGGTGTACTCGACCAGCACGATTGCGACGGCGTCCTGATTGCGGTGCGAGATCGCGCGGTAATTGACCCCCGTCCCTACGGCGCCTGCGAGGGCGCGCTGCCGCCGCTCGGCGGCGTCGAGCTCGGTCCGCAGCCGTGCCACCGAGGAGGCATCCCCGCCCGTCGCGTCGAGCTCGCGCCGCAGCCGCGCGGTTTCGTCCTGTGCCGCCTTCAGGGCATCCTGAACGCCTTTTAGCTGGCTCTGAAACTCGGTCGTCAATGCGCGAGACTCGCGCATCAGGGAGTCGGCGCGCAGTTGCAGCTCCAGCAGCTCGCTCGCGCGTCGCCGGCCATCCAGTTGCAGCCACGTGAAGCCGGTGCCGACGATCAGCAGCAGCGCGATGAGGGTCTTGGTCGTGCGTCGCAGCTGCGCCGTCTGGCGCGCCACCTCGACCGCGATGCGCACGCCGGTGCTCTGTCGTGGCGCAGTCGGCCGCGGCGCCCCACCCGACGAGGTGGGCTCCGCCAGCGCCTCCACTGCCGTCGTGGGCGGAAGATCGGAATCGCTTTCGATGACCGCGAACTCGAGCGCTGGCCCATTCGTGCCAAAGCCGATGACGTCGCCGCCCTTGAGCAGCGTGTCGCCGGTGATCCGCTGCCCGTTCACGAAGGTCCCGTTGCGGCTGCCGAGATCCTGCAGCACGAAGCCTTCGGTCTTGCGCACGATGGCGGCGTGGCGCGACGAGACGTCGAGGTCCCGCTCGGCGTCGAAGCGCACATCGGAGAGCGGGTGGCGGCCGAGTCCGATGTAGCCTTTGCGGAAAGCTTCCACCTGTCCCGCGCGGGCGCCGGAAAGAAACTTGAATTGGGCTTTCACTGATTCCGCGTGAAGTACCAGACCACCGCGGCGATAGCCGCGATAAGAAGGAGCACCGTCGTCGTCATGCGATTGCGTGCTTCCTTGTTGGACACCGGCGGCCGGCTGCCCTTATAGATCGGAACGGGCTCGGTACTGGTCTCGGTGTCGATCAGCGGGTAGACCTGATGGCCGACGTCGTCTTGCGTCCCGCCATCCGAGGAGCGCAGGCCCTCACCGCCGAAGCGCGCGATGACCACGGTGATGTTGTCCGGCCCGCCGCGCTGGTTGGCGAGCGCGATCAGCTTGTCGCACGCCGCGCTCAGGTCGGGCGTCGTGGTGACGATCTGCGCGATCTCTTCCTTCTTGACCTGTCCCGACAGGCCGTCGGAGCAGAGGACCAGGATGTCGCCGCGCCGCACTTCCTGATGCGTCAAGTCGACTTTGACTTTTGGATCCGGGCCGAGGGCCTGGAGAATGATGTTGCGGCGCTCGCTCTGCGCCGCTTCTTCTTCAGTCAGCTCGCCCGCTTCCACCAGGCGTTGCATCAGCGATTGATCTTTGGTGATCTGATGCGCCTGGCCGCCGCGAATGAGATACGCGCGACTGTCGCCGACCTGCGTGAGATACAGGTGATCATTCAGCACACCCGCCGCCGTGGTCGTCGTTCCCATGCCGCGCACCTCCGGATGCGCCTTGGCGTGCGCGTGAATACTGGAGTTGGCGACCTCGACCGCCTCCTTCAGCCGGTACGCGAACCGCTGCGGGGTCACTTCGTCCTCGGCGTTCCACGTTTTCACGAGGTGCGCGTAGATCGTGTCCGTCGCCATCTCGCTCGCCAGCTCGCCGGCCGCCGCGCCCCCCATGCCGTCGGCGACCACGAGAAGGGTGCCGCGCGGGCCGATGTCGTGCTGCCGCACGTCCGGCTGCAGCGAGGCCGCTTTCCGCGTCAGGTCGGCGACGAGAAATCGGTCTTCGTTGTGGTCGCGTGTGCGGCCGAGATCGGTCTTGGCGAAGACCTCGACGCGGATGGCCTTGTTCGAGCGCCCGAACATTACGGTTGGTGTTGCCGCAAATCGCGTTCGATGGCAGAACGCAAATTGCTGTACGTAGAATCGTTCGGTGAATGACGGACGGCGGTCACGATCCAGTCATGGGCGTTGCGCAGGTCTTGCACCTTCAGCAGGTACAGCTGAGACGTGATGTAGGCGGCGTACGCCTTTGCCCGCTCCTGTCCCGACGCACGGTAGATCGCCTTCGCTGAATCCACGAGCGAGTCTCCAGGCCAGTCGTCCATGAGGTCGACAAGATGATTCAGCGCCCGCTTGCCGGCTGCGTCGTCGTACCGGGTCGCGGTCGATGGTGGCGGCGCGGCTGGAGGCAGCGTGCGACGGCCGCTGTCTCGGACGGGCAGCGTGGTGATCCCTCCAGATTGCCTCCCGACCTGATTTGCCGCTGTGCTGTGAGCCACGGTGTCGGAGGGATTGGCGCCCGCCTTACTGCCGCCGTTCAGCATGACCCAAACGCCGCCGCCGCCGAGAACCACAACGACACCCGCGACGATGGGGACGAGCGACCGCTTCTTGACGGGAACCGGCTTCTGCGCCGAGATCCGCTTCGTAGGCCCGCCGCCGGTGCTGTCGAGCAGCTGCGTCTTTCCTTCTATATCCCCCCTCGAGCGCGTGTGCGGCACAGCGCCCTCGACGGGACGTCCCGTCACGGCGGCGACGTCCGCCGCGAACTTCGTGACCGTTTGATAACGCTCCATCGGCGTCCGCGCGAGCGCGGTGTCCAGCACCGGCTGTAACCCGGCGGGGAACGAGAGATCCGGCCTAGCCTCGGCGAGCTTCACGGGCTCGTCGGTCAGGCGCTTGATCATCGTCTCCTGCACCGACGTCGCTTGGAACGGCAGTCCTCCGGTCAACATCCGATAGAAGACGAGCGCCAGCGAGTACAGATCGCTCCGGCCGTCGAGGTTGTCGCCCGACAACTGCTCGGGGCTCATGAACTCGGGGGTCCCGACGACCAGGCCGGTTTTGGTGACTTTCTGGCCGGCATCATCGCCACCCACCGCTTTTGCGATCCCGAAATCCACGACCTTCACGGTGTCGCCACCGCCTTTGCGCCGGGTCAACATGATGTTGTCCGGCTTCAAGTCGCGGTGGACAATGCCGAGATCGTGCGCGGCCTGGAGCGCGTCCGCGGTCTGCAGGAAAATCGCGGTGGCGCGGGGCAGGGGAAGCGCGCCTTCTCGCTCGAGCACCTCGGTCAGCGGCTCGCCCTCGATGAACTCCATCGCGAGGTAGATCAGCCCGTCGGGCGTTTCGCCGAAGTCGTAGATCGCGCAGACGTTGGGATGGTTGATGCGGCTGGCGTTCGCTGCCTCGCGGTTGAAGCGCGCGACGGCATCGGGGTCGTGCACCATCGAGGGATTCATCACCTTGATGGCGCTGCGTCGTCCCATCTTCACGTGCTCGGCGAGGTAGACCTGACCCATTCCGCCTTCGCCGAGCTTCTTGACGACGTGGTAGCGATCCGCGACCACCTGGCCGACCAGATCATTCGCCGGCGCCGCGGATCGCAGCGTCTGCCCGTCGTTCGGGCAGAACTTCACGTCATCGGGATACTCGGTGGAGCAGACCGGGCAGATCTTCATGCCGAGACGACTGCTCCCGGTAGCTCGATGCGCAACAGCTTGTCACCGACCATGATGCGCGAACCGTGTTGCAGCGGCATCACGCCGCGGGCCGCGATGGCCACACCGTTGCGGCTGTGGTCGTCCACCAGGACGAAGTCCGCATCTTCGGAGCGCACGGTGGCGTGCTGCGCGCTCATCGAGGGATCGTACGGGAAGATCCAGTCACCGCGCTCGCGTCCGATGTGAATGTCGCGACCCGGCGAGAGCTGGATGACGTCGCGCGAGCTGCCATCGGTGCGCAGCTGCGTGAGGCTGGCGATGTCGGCACTCGGCACCATGCTGCCCAGGCGCTTTGTGGCATCGGCTTCGGCGCTGTGTGGACCCGGATAGCCGAGCCGCTTGAAGCGCAGCACCTGTGACCCAATGAGAATCAGGTCACCGTCGGTCAGGAGATAAGGGCCTTCGAGAAAGACCCAGGTGCCGTTGCGGCTGCCGAGGTCACGCACCTCGAGTCGCCCTTCTTCCCACGACAGTTTGGCGTGGAGCGGAGAGAGAAACTGATCTTCCGGGAAGCGGATATCGCCTTCTGTGCGGCCGATCGTCGTGGTCGACTGCTTGCGGACGAAACGCGCCACCTCGGTGTCAATCTCGGAAATCAAAACCAACGTCAGGGCGTAATCGGAGCGTCTGTCGGGAATGATCCGGCGGTCGTGCGCTGCTCCCGCCCCTCCGGCGCCCGCGCTTTGCCCGGCGGGAACGGATCCGCACAGCGGACAGGGACCATCCGCAGGGGCGCCTCCTCCCGCTGCTGGACCGCTCGTGCGGGAAACCAAACTCTCCCCGGCGCTCCCGCCTCCACCGGAGGCAACGGCAGCACGGGCGGCCGCCGCTTTGGTCAGCGGCTTGCCGCAATCAGAGCAGAATTGCGCGCCGGCGTCGTTCTGTCGGCCGCAATATTGGCAAGCGCCCGGGGCCATAAAGTTAGGTGGCCCAATCTATTGCTGAACGCTAGCTTGCGCCACATGCGACTCGCTCGGATCGCGCTCCTCGTTACTGCGACGGGCTGCGCCGCTTCCACCGCAGCCCGTCGCGACTCTTCCCCGACCGGTCCGGTCCCCAATTTACCCGAGCCACTTCACCTCACCATCGTCTATCCCGACACTGCCGACCCGATTCAGGCGCAGGATTCGTCATTCCTGTTCGGTAGCGTGGGCCGCGGCCGTAGCGATGTGGTGTTGTCGATCAACGGATTCCCTGTGCACGTCGCGCCCAACGGCAGCTGGCTCGCCTGGCTCCCGCTGCCGACGCATGTGCCGTTCAAGGTAGAAGAGGAGGAGCGGAGCCTCACGCTGCGAGTGTACGGCGTCGCTTCGGACGTGAACTGGATGCAGTACGGCGGTACCGATCCGTACGTGACGCGCATGAGCTATGCGCAGCCCGCCGCCGATGAGGTGACAATCACGTTATCGCTTGCGGGACCGGTGTGGGGCTATCGTACGCGGTGGGGTGGTCGTGATCTGCTGCTTGAGATTCGCCGGCCGCCCGTGATCGATCCGCGCCGGCCGGTCGCCGGGCGTACGATCGTCCTCGACCCGGGCCATCCACCGCTGGGCGCGAAGGGACCGGCGGGCCTGTGGGAGCCGGTCGCCACGCTCGCGGTCGCCCAGCAAGCGAAGACGCTGCTCAAGCAGGCGGGAGCGCGCGTGCTGTTGACGCGCACCGACTCGACGCCGGTCGACTTGTTTCCGCGCACCCGGTTTGCCGAGGAGCACGACGCCGACGTGCTCGTCTCGATCCACGCCAACGCGCTGCCCGATGGCGTGAATCCCTTCGTCAATAACGGGACCAGCGTGTACTACTTCCATCCGCGCAGTGCCGCGCTCGTTCGCAATCCCTGGATGCCCTCGGCGCTGACGGAAGGGTTGTTCATGATGATTCCGGAACAGGAGGCGATGCTCCTGACGCCTGAAGGCCGCATGCGGTACGCGCTTGGTGTGGTGCGGGGGATTGAGGAGTTCTTGCGAGAGATGGCTCGATAATGCGGAATGTGAAATTCGGAATGCGGAATCGCGGAACGACGTTCGCTCGCCAATTCCGCATTCCGCATTTCGCATTCCGCATTTTGTTTGCACTCGTCCTCAGCACTCCTGCCGCCGCCCAGGATCCATCCGGACATTGGCGTACCCTCCACACCCAGCACTTCCGCGTCCATTTTCGCCCCGACTATCGCGCGCGCGCCGTAGAAGCCGCGCGTGAAGCCGAACGGGCGTATCGGCTGCTCTCGAGCGAGCTGCACCCGCCGCGCGGCATCATCGACCTGACGCTCTCGGACGACGTCGATGCGGCGAACGGCTTTACGACCGTCTTCCCGTCGAATCGCTTCACGATCTTTCTCACGCCGCCCGTCACCGACCCCGGATTGCAGAACTACGACAGCTGGGAACGACTCGTGATCGTGCACGAGCTGACGCACGTCTTCCATCTCGACCGGTCCCGGGGACTCTGGGGGACGCTGCAATCGATCTTCGGTCGCGTGCCCGGATTCTTCCCCAATCAGTATCAGCCGAGCTGGGTGATCGAAGGGTTGGCGACGTACTATGAGTCGCGCTTCACGACTGGCGGCCGCGCCGACGGCACGTTTCACCGCGAGATCGTCGCCGCCGATGCGGCGGCGGGTCGCGCGCGATCGCCGTGGAATGCACTGTATTTTTCGCGCTGGCCGGACGGGCTCGGGCCGTACGCCTACGGCAGCCGGTTCTGGGATTACCTGGCGCGGACGACCGGCGATTCGGTGATCCCGCATTTCATCGAGGCGACCAGCGGACAGTTCATTCCATTTCGTATTGGGCGCCCGCTGCGCCACGCCGGTGTGCCCAACGCACTGACGGAGGTGTGGTCCCGCTCCGTTGCTGCCGCCGCGCCGGCCTCCGATCGCTCGACGACACGCAGCCAGCTCATCGATGGGCAGCTGCGCTACCAGCCGGTCCCGCGCGTTGCTCCGAATGGCCCCTCCCGCCTGGCGTATGTCCACGACGACTGGCGCGGCGCGCGACGGTTGCGCGTCATCGATCCCGCGACCGGCGCCGTGCTCCGGTCGCACCGGGTCAACGGTCAGGTGAGCTACGACTGGCTCGGCGACACGTTGATCGTCGCGCAGCTGGACTACACCAGCCGGTGGACCGTGCGCAGCGATCTCTGGCGCTGGACGCCGGATGGCGCCTGGACGCGCCTCACGACCGGCGCCCGCCTGATGGAACCGCGCGCCGGCGGTGGCGTGCTGTCGACGCTGCAGCTCACGGCCGGCGCTGAAGCGCCGACAAGCGGAGTCCGCTCGAGCGAGGCGACATGGGGACCCGCCGTTCCCTCACGCGACGGTCGCTGGATCGTGGCTTCACGCAATCTCGATGGCCGGTGGGCGCTGGTCCGCTGGCGCGCCGCGACGCCGGCGTCTGTCGAAGTGCTCGCCCAGGCGGCAGCGGGAAGCGTCATCGCGGACCCGGTGTGGGCGCCCGACGGCAGCGTCCTGTTCGTGATGGAAGCCAACGGCTTCCCGCAGATTCATCGCTGGCGCGAAGCAGACAGGATCACCCAGCTGACCGCCGAGCCGCTCGGCGCGCACGCGCCGGCACCGCTCTCCGACGGTCGCATCGCCTTCGCCACGATGGGCAACGACGGCTGGGAGCTGCGCGCGGTCACGCCCGCCGCGCTCCCCCCTCGAGCCGTGACGTTGCCGGCATCGCTGCCCTTCGACTCAGCTCCACCAGTCGCGATGCGCGAGACTGGCTACGCCTCGTGGGGATCGCTCCGGCCGCATTTTTGGATTCCGCTCGGCTTCGATGCCGCGGAGGCCGGCCGCTTCCTCGGTGTGGCGACCGCGGGGGCGGATGCGGTCGGACGCTACGCCTACGTCGCCGAAGCGCTGGTCTCCGGATCGCCCCCCCCCGCCCGCGCCCAGGGCTACTTCTTCCTGGTGAGTCAGGCGCTGGGCGATCCCACGCTCGACTTTTACATCTCCAATGACTGGTCGTTGATCGGCATCGATCGCACCGGACACGTGGTCTCCTCGGAGCATCGTGAGGGCTCGATCGGCGCGACCATGCTGGCCCACCGCTGGCGCAGCTTCGTCTCGCTGCGCGTCGCTGCGGAATATGAAGGAAGGCGATTCGTCTCCGTTCCCGATACGAACCTCGCGGACATTTGCTTCGGCTGCATCGATCGCGATCGCGTTGGCGGATCCGCGACATTGGCGTTTGGATCCGTGGTAGCGGCGCCGCTCACCGTGTCGCTGCAGGACGGTGCGACCGCCGCATTTCTGTATCGACGAAAAGAAGAGCAGGGCTCGGACCGCTGGCTCAACGAGGTGCGTGCCCGCGGCAATCTCTATGTGCGCGCCGGTCCGCGGATGGGATTCGCGTATCCCGTGCTCGCGATCCGCGGCGCGTTGGGCGCGCTCGACGGACCGATTCCCGATCGCCTTTCGGTGGGTGGTGTGTCGTCCGGCGGCGTGAACTTCGGATTCGGACAGGAAGGCGCCTCGCTCCGGTCGTTTCCGGTGCGCGGGTATATCGGAGGCGCGTTGCACGGGCGCCGCGCGGCGACGCTCACCGCGGAGTACCGCATGCCCGTCACCTTGCTCGGCGGGTTGCTGGGTCACCTGCCGCTCGGCGCCGACAAGCTCGCCTTCGCGGTGTTCGGCGATGTGGGGGACGCGTGGGATGTAGGTGAGGAGCCGCGCCTGCATCGCCTGCGCTCGGTGGGCGCGGAGTTGATCAGCGACATGACAATCAGCTACGATCTGCCGTTGCGGGTTCGGCTCGGTGTCGCGCAGCCGGCGACCGGTCATCCTCGGGTCTACGCCGCCTTCGCTGCCGATTTCTGATTTTTTCGGCGCACCAGCGCGTCAGTCTGTTGACCCGTCTTAGGGCGAACCCTAAGTTAGCGCGGACCCCTGGAGATCGGATTGTACTGCTCCCGCTGCGGCACCCAGAATAAGGACACCGCGAAGTTCTGCGACTCTTGCGGCCTCGATCTGACCGCGGCGACGCCCACGGGCGTTCGTGTCGAGGCGCCCGACATCGCGGAAATCGATATGGTGCGGCAGGAGCTCAACGAGGAATACGAGATCCTCGAAGAGCTCGGTCGCGGCGGCATGGCGATCGTGTTCAAGGCGAAAGAAAAGCAGCTCGACCGCGAAGTCGCGATCAAGGTGCTGCCGTTCTCCCTGGCGTTCGACAGGGAATTCGTCGAGCGCTTCCAGCGCGAAGCCCGCACGTCGGCGAAGCTCGAGCATCCGAACATCATCCCGATTTATCGCGTCGGAAAATCTGGCCGGATCATCTACTTCGTCATGAAGTTCCTGCGCGGGAAGCCGCTCTCCAGCATTCTGGCGTCGCGCGGCTCCCTGCCTCCCGCCGAGATCAAACGCATTCTCATCGACGTCTCGCGCGCCCTCTCGTACGCCCATAAGAAGGAAATCGTCCACCGCGACATCAAGCCCGACAACATCATGTTCGACGAACATGGGCACGCGGTGGTCACCGACTTCGGGATCGCGAAGGCGGCGTCCGGCGGCAAGCTGACCGGCACCGGGATGTCGATCGGGACCCCGCATTACATGAGTCCCGAGCAGGCCAAGGCGCAGGCGCTCGACGGCCGCAGCGACATCTACTCGCTCGGTGTGGTGGGCTACCAATGCCTCACGGGCGGCGTGCCGTTCGACGGCGAGGATTCCTTCTCCATCGGCTACAAGCACATCATGGAGGAGATCCCGACCCCGCCGCTCGAGAACCAGGAAAAGCGCCAGCTGTTCGAAATCATCCGCAAGATGATGGCGAAGACGCCGGCGCAGCGCTTCCAGAACGCCGACGAATTGATCACGGTGCTCGAGGGCGGACGCTCCGTCTCGTTCACCACGGATGCGACACAAGCGCTGCCGTCGATGTCCGGCGCGCGGCTCGCCTCGGCCCCCACGACGCCGCTGCCGCGTGCGACCGGCACGCGTCCACCCGTCGATGGCGCCGTCGGGGCGCCGCTGGTTGGTGAGCGACCGCGTCGCTCCGTCCTCTCGGGACTGCTGCTGTGGCTCGTCATCGTCGGCGCGGTGTTCGGTGGCGGCGGGTTCTACGCGTACAAACAGGGGCTGATCTTCGCCAAGTCTCCGGCGAGAACGACGGACTCCACCGCCGCACGGGATACGACCCGGCTTGCCGCGGCCGACAGCACGAAAGCGCAGGGAGACACGAGTCACGCGGCAGCTCCTCAGCCACCGCCACCGCCGGCTGAGGGCACGCCGGGCCGCCTGGTCTTGCAGAACCTGCCGCAAGGCGCCCGCGTCAGCATTGACGGCCAGCAAGTGCGCGGGAATCAGCTCGACTTGCCACCCGGCGTCCGGCATCTGACGGTGCGCGCCACCGGCTACCAGACCTACGACCGTCAAGTGATCATCACCGCCGGTGAGACGCACAGCATGCGGGTGGACATGCAGACCAGCGAGGATGCCGGCGGGCCCTGCGACCAGTATGGACCTGCGTACAATCAGGACAACCTCTGCTTCGACACGCGTCCGCTGCCGCTGTCGCCGACCTTGATCCCGGTCGCCCCCGATGCGCCGGTCTTTCCGCGTCAGGCGATCCTGCTGGTGCGGGTCTCGCGTAATGGCACGACGATGGAGGCGCGGGTGTTCGTGCCTTCTAACGTCGAGACTTTCAACAATGAAGCCCTCGACATGGCCAGGAACCTGCGCTGGAATCCGGCTCAGAAGAACGGCGAGCCGACCGAAGCGTGGGTACAGTGGCCGTTCCAGCCTGTACGCCAATAAGCCACAAGCCCAAAATCGATCCGACCGCGTTCATCGCGCCGAGTGCCGTCGTGATGGGAGAGGTGACGCTCGGACCGCGTTCGAGCGTGTGGTATCAGGCCGTGCTCCGAGGCGACATGGCCCCGATCGTGATCGGGGAGGCGACCAACCTGCAAGACGCTACGATCGTGCATGTGGATGAGGGGAAACCGGCGCTGATCGGTGCCCGCGTGGGGGTGGGGCACCGGGTCATTTTGCACGCGTGTACCGTGGAGGACGAGTGCCTGATCGGGATGGGGTCTATCCTTCTTAATGACGTGCACGTGGGGACGGGGAGCGTGATCGCCGCCGGAGCCGTCGTGCCGGAGGGGATGCGCGTGCCCCCCGGCTCGCTCGTCATGGGAGTACCGGCGCGTGTCGTGCGTCACGTGGACGATGGTCTGCGCGCGCGGATCAAAGAAACGTGGGAGCACTACGTCGAGCAGGCCGCGCGGCATCGCAGCGGAGCTTTTCCGGTCGAGCGAACAACTTTGTGATGTTGATACTCGGAGTGCGAGACACGACGACACGAGTCTTCAGTCTTGCCCGGCTCCAATCACGCGCCTACCTTGGGCCTCCACGTTCCGTTAACTTCCTTAATTCAACTCGATTCGCCGTGAGATGCGCATGACCGTATCTGAGGCTCGGCTTGATCTGAACGCCAATGCCCTGACCGTCCTCGAGCGCCGCTACCTCGTGAAGGACGACCAGGGGAAGCCGGTGGAGCGCCCCCTGGACCTGTTCTGGCGTGTCGCGCGCACCATTGCCGCGCCCGACCGTACCTACGGCGCTTCAGATCGGGCGGTTGAAAGCCTCGCCGAGACATTCGTCGAGCTCATGGCGACGCGGGTGTGGATGCCCAACTCTCCCACCCTGATGAACGCCGGCCGGCCCCTCGGCCAGCTGTCGGCCTGCTTCGTGCTGCCGGTGGAGGACGCCCTCTCGAATGGGCGCTCGGGCATCTACGACACACTCCGAGCGATGGCGCTGGTGCATCAGTCGGGTGGCGGGACCGGCTTCTCCTTCTCGCGGCTGCGCCCCAAGAATGACGTGGTGCGCTCCACCATGGGCGTCGCCTCCGGGCCGGTCTCGTTCATGAAGCTGTACGACGCCTCGACTGACGTCGTGAAGCAAGGTGGGACCCGGCGCGGAGCGAACATGGGCATCCTGCGCGTGGATCACCCGGACATCCTGGACTTCATCCACTGCAAGGACGACCTGACGCAGGTGACCAATTTCAACATCTCTGTGGCGGTCACCGACGCGTTCATGGTCGCTCTCGAAGCCGGCAAGCCCTTCGACTTGATCCACCCGCGCACGGGGAAGGTGGTGGGTCAGCTCGACGCGCGTGATGTCTTCAAGCAGATCGTGCACGGCGCCTGGAAGACGGGCGAGCCGGGCGTGTTCTATATCGATCGTGCCAATCACTACAACCCTGTCCCACACCTCGGCAGCTACGAGGCGACGAATCCGTGCGGCGAGCAGCCGCTGCTCCCGTACGACGTATGCAACCTCGGCTCGATCAACGTCGGCCTGTTCGTGAAGAACGGTGACGTGGACTGGGACGGTCTGCGCACCGCGGTGCACCTCTGCACCCATTTCCTCGACAACGTCATCGACGCGAACAAGTACCCCCTCGACGAGATCGACGACTTGGCGAAGCGAATTCGCCGCATCGGCCTCGGCATCATGGGCTGGGCCGACCTGCTCGTGCGCCTTGGTATCCCGTACAATTCGGATGCCGGCGCCGCGCTCGGGCGGAAGCTCATGCGGTTCATCGATGAAGAGTCGAAGGTCGCGTCCGAGAAGCTCGCCGAGCAGCGCGGCACGTTTGCGGAATGGGAGCGGTCGATCTGGGGCCCCGACGCCACCTGCGCGCGCGATGCGCGGGGCGAGCGCATCCGGCCGATGCGGAAGCTGCGGAATTGCAACCTCACGACGGTGGCGCCGACCGGCACGATCTCAATCATCGCCGGTTGCTCGTCGGGCATCGAGCCGCTGTTCGCCGTCGCGTTCATGCGCAATCAGGCCGGTGTGCTGATGCCTGACGTCAATGAAGATTTCGTGGCGATCGCGAACCGCGAGGGCTGGTATTCGGAACACTTGATGAAGCAGATCGCCGAGTCGGGACACATCCACTTCGACGCGGTGCCGCAGCAGTGGCAGCGCGTCTTCGTGACCGCGCATGACGTGACGCCCGAGTGGCACATCCAGATGCAGGCGGCGTTCCAGGAATTCACCGACTCCGCGATCTCCAAGACGTGCAACTTTGCCAACGCCGCGACTGAGGAGCACGTCGAGCAGATCTACCGCTACGCCTACGAGCTCGGCTGCAAGGGCGTCACGGTGTACCGCGACGGCGCACGGGAGAACCAGGTGCTGTCCACGGGGTCGACCGCGAAGAAAGTGACGGAGAACGCAACCGGGGCAGGGAAGGACGCGCTCACGGAGGCGCTGGCCCGCATCGCCGAGCTGGAGACCGAGCTGCACCTGACGAAGGAGCGGTTGCACGACGTCGAAGCGGAGAACCTGCAGCGTCGAGCGAAGCGCTCGCGGCCCGATCTCCTCAAAGGCTCGACCCGTCGCATCGAGTCGCCGCTCGGCACGATGTACGTGACGATCACGGAGGATGACAAGGGCCAGCCGTTCGAAGTCTTCATGTCCCTCGGCAAGGCGGGCGGCGCCCTGATGGCGGACGTCGAGGCGATCGGCCGGCTGATTTCGCTGGCGTTGCGCTCCGGTGTGCCGCTCCAGGAGGTCTACCGGCAGCTGCGCGGCATCTCTTCCGACCGTGCGGTGGGGCTCGGTCCCCACAAGGTGGCCTCAGTGCCGGACGCGATCGGCATCGCGATCGAGAAGTGGATGCAGGACAAGCAGGGGGTGCAGCAGGATCTCCTCGACAACACCAAGTCGGCGGTGCTGGCTCCGACGGAGGTCGTGCCCGGGTCAGTGGCTGATGCCCCCCTACGGGTGGCGCGAGGACCCGAGCAGGACTTCATCGGCGCCTGTCCCGACTGCGGGTCGCAACTGGCGTTTATCGAGGGATGTGCTAAATGTCACGTGTGCGGCTTTTCGGAATGCGGCTGATTCTGCGGCGACCGTACGCCCTGTGACTCTAGTCACGACGGGCACTTGCGCGGGTAGGTAGTCTACAGGCCATGGAAAGCAGCAACCGAATGGTCACGCCCACGCGCCTGCAGGTGAAGGGCTGGGCGCGCGTTGGTCCCGCCGGTGCGCACACGCTGCGGCGCGGCGCCTGGTATCCCGTCGTTCGCATCTCCTCGAGCAACATCGTGGTGCTCGACGTCAACCGGCACAACGTGCCGGTCGACCGTCGCTTCCTCGAGATTCGCTATCATCCGCCGGAGCGGTGGACCATCGTGCGCTGCGAGCCGCGCGTCATCGAGCGACTCGGCCGGATCTTCCCCCTCACCTACGCCGTGTGCCCCAGCTGCCGGCACCGGCAGGGGATCGAGGCGCGGACGAATGAAATGACATGCGACCGCTGTCATAAGACGGCGGTGATGGCGTGGGACGAGCTGTCTTGAAGAGCGGGACATGCAGCCCTTGCATGTCCTAAAGAATTGCCACTTGATCACCTAAGGTAACAGTTCCGACCGCCTCACCGACGCAATAAAACCCTCTCATCCCGTTGTCCAGAAACTGCAGATGCTTTTTCAGTTCCTCCGGCTCGACCTGCTTCCCTAGCGCCCAGCCGGTAAACGGCCGGCACGGGTGCGCGACCTGTAACACCTTGAGCCGGACGCGCTCCTTGCCGTCTGGTGACAAAATAGCGACGCCGTTCGCGACCTCGTCATAGCTCAGTCGCCGGTCGCTGGTCGCGATGATGTTTTCGCCCGCGCATCCGATCTCCACGCGGTCGCCGAAGTGCTCGCGCATCGCGTCGTAGTGGGCCGTGAAACCGAGCGAGATGCCGTGGAGCCCATCCGCGTTTTTTGTGTAGGGATGATCGCGGTGGTGTACATCCACAATCCACGTGCCATCGGCCGTGCCTCCCAGCGCGCCGTCGGGTGTGACGTGCAGCGCCGGAATTGCCAGCAGGGGGGTTGGATCGTAGACGCGGGTGGGCTTCTCGCCGCGCTTCAGGGAGTCGCGTTGGATCTGGAGACGGGTGACGATACCGATCGTGCGCATAACGCAATTTAGCAGGATGTGCTACATTGGCCCCCTTCATGCCAACCCCGCGGGGATGGGCCCGTTGCCTCGACAACGTCGCCGACGTGCTGCGCCGCGGCGCGTGGTATCCCATCGTCGACGAGACGGATGACGGCAAGGTCGTCCTCGAGGTCCGCAAGAAACCGGTGCGCGTCAGCCGCATCGATGTCGCCGTCCGCGACACGCCCCCCGATCGTTGGACCATCGTCGTCCGGACCGGCCTGCTCCGCCCTACCCTGGGTGGCAGGGAAGGGGAGGAGGTCACCACGACGTACGCCGTCTGTCCGCATTGTCAGGAGCGACAGGATTTCACCGGTAAACCGGATCAGCTGAAGTGCCTGCGTTGCGCGAAGGAGTCGAAGGTCGACTGGTCGGAAACCTGCTGATCGAGCTTCTCCCCCTCGGAAACGCCAGGTATTGCGGGCACGCAAATATTTCGTATGTTAACTATCAACATGTTAACTATTATCCGACCGATGGCAGAGGGCTGATGGCTGATCGGTCTGAGCTCGCCCTCCAGCTCACCGATGCGGTTATTGCCGCCCGGCAGGCCATCGAGCGCGCCGGGAATCGCGCCTACAAGAGCTTTGGGCTCTCGCAGCGGGCCCACGCCGTGATGGCGGCCGTGGATCTCGGCGGGCCGGACGGCGCCCGGCCGAGCGACATCGCCAGCGAGCTGGGTGTGTCGCGCGCAGCCGCCACGACCTTCATCCAGCGCCTCGAGGCGAAGGGCTTCGTCGAAACCACGACCGATCCGGACGACGACCGCGGCGTGCGCGTGACGCTCACGCGTCATGGTCTGGAGGTCCTGCTGCGCGTAGGACAGTTGGAACGCCGGCTGGCCGCCCGCACGATCGAAGGGATGCCCGCTTCAGCCATGGCGGGCGCAATTCACGTACTGCAGGAGCTCAAACAGCGTCTCGAACAGAAGTCGCTCGAGGTCGTGCGCTGAGTCGGTATGCAGATGTGCGAATCTTTATGCAGCCCGCAACGGTGCGCCGTCCGCCTGCCGGGACCTCACGTATCACTTCAATGGCTCTTATTAGACGTATTCTCTTCAACGGTTTATTTCGACGTTGTACCGCAGTAGCGTCGCCTCTTTCCGGCGGCAGATTGTTCGTTCCACGCGCGCCAGTTTTCCACATCTCTTGCATCGCGTGGAATTGTGGATAACTCGGCGAACGGAGTCCCGACCATACGCCGCACCAAGATCGTCGCCACGCTCGGACCGGCGACGGGCAACGCGTCAGCCATCGGCGCCCTGCTTGACGCGGGCGTCAACGTGCTCCGCATCAACGCCTCGCACGGCACCGCCGAGACGCGGGCTGAGTGGATCGTCGCGATTCGGAGGGTCGCCGCCAAGGCCGACCAGCCAGTTGCGGTGCTCCTCGACCTTCAGGGGCCACGCATCCGCGTGGGAGATCTTCCGGCTCCGCGTGAGCTCACCGCGGGCCAGCAGGTCGTTTTTGCCCCCGAGGAGATCGCGCGCGGAGACGAGCTGCCCACCACGTACGACCGTCTCGCCGCCGATGCGCGCGTCGGCTCGCGCATCCTGCTCAACGACGGCTTGCTGTCGGTGGAGGTCACCGGTGTTGACGCGCCGCGCGTGCGGGGCCGGGTGGTCGACGGGGGGATTCTGACGGCGCACAAGGGCATGAACCTGCCCGGCGTGCAGGTCTCGGCACCGGCGCTGACCGAAAAGGACCGCGAGGACGTCCAGGACGCCGTGAAGGTGGGGGTGGACTACCTCGCGCTCTCGTTCGTCCGGCGTCCGGAAGACATCGCAGAGCTGCGGGGCCTCGTTCCCCCGACCATCAAGCTCGTCGCCAAGATTGAAAAGGCGACCGCACTGGACAATCTCGACAGGATCGTGGCGGTGTCCGACGCCGTCATGGTGGCGCGCGGTGACCTCGGCGTCGAGTTGCCGTTTGAGCAGGTGCCGCTGGTGCAGAAGCGGCTCATCAGCGAGGCGAATCACCAGGGCAAACCGGTCATCACGGCAACGCAGATGCTCGAGTCGATGGTCCACAACCCTCGTCCCACCCGCGCCGAGGCGTCCGATGTCGCCAACGCGATTCTCGACGGCACGGATGCGGTCATGCTGTCGGCGGAAACGGCCGTGGGGCAGTACGCGGTTGAAGCGGTGCGCGCGATGGACCGCATCATTCGGGAAATGGAGCGCCACCCGCTGCGGCAACGGGAAGAGCGCCGCGCGGCAGGCGCAGCCGTCCACACCGAAGACGCGATCGCCTGGGGCACGCACGCCGTGGCGCGCATGCTCAAGACGCCGCTGATCGTGAGCCTGACCAAGGGCGGCTTTACGGCGCGCAAGGTTGCCGCGCTGCGTCCCCCCGTGCCGATCCTCGCCGTCACCACCGAGCCGACGACGTACCGCCAGCTCGCGCTGGTGTGGGGCGTGATTCCCGTCCTGGTCGACCACGTGCCCGGCTACGACGCCATGCTGACCGTCGTGCGGGACCTCATTCTCAAGCGCAAGTACGCCAAATCAGGCGACTGCATCGTCATGACCGCGGGCGTTCCGTGGGATGTCTCCGGCAGCACCAACCTCATCAAGGTCGAGGTTGTGTGACGTGCGGTTGACCTTCCTCGGCACCGGCACGTCGTTCGGCGTGCCGCAGATTGGCTGCCGTTGCCCCACCTGTACATCCGCGGATCCGCGCGACCGGCGTACGCGCACCGCGGCATTGATCGAGACGAACGGAAAGCGACTCCTGATCGACACCCCGCCCGAGCTGCGGCTGCAGCTGCTCGCGGCGGGCGTCGATCACATCGATGCCGTGCTCTTTACGCACGCGCACGCCGATCATGTGCACGGCATCGACGACCTGCGCGCGCTCACGGTGCGCATGGGCGCGATGCTACCGGCGTACGGCTCGCGGGAAACGATGGCGGAGCTCGCCGCAAAGTTTCCCTACATCTTCGATCCCGCGATCGTCGTGGCCGAGGGAACGAGCAAGCCCGAGCTTGCGCCGCACGAGCTGGAGGCGGGGCGGACCGTGTCCATCGCTCGCGTGCCGGTGCTGCCGCTGGCGTTGCCGCACGGCAAGCATGAGGTCTTTGGGTATCGCGTCGGGCCAATCGCGTACCTCACGGACGTGAAGGTGATTCCCGAGAGTGTGATCGAGGTTCTGGGGGATCTGGACGTTCTGGTGCTCAACGCGCTCCTGTCGCGTCCCCATCCATTGCACCTCTCCGTTTCAGAAGCGGTCACGGCGGCGCAACGCGTCGGAGCGCGCCGCACGTTCTTTACGCATCTCACGCACGAGAACACACACGCGGCGTTGGCGGCACAACTGCCTGCGGGCATCGCGCCCGCCTACGACGGGCTGGTTATCGACTTACCCGGGGGATAAATTCCGCCGCGAGGAGGAACGCAGCGCTCATGCTCAAAGAATTCGACAATCCGGCGGTGCGCCAAGGTCCCAGGATGGACGCGTTGGTGCGGCGGGCGGTATTCGGCAGCGAGGACGAGAAGGCGCAGGCACGGTGGATGATCTGGGAGATCGGCCAGCGTGCCGGTGTCCGGCCCGCCTCGATTCACGAGCTGTACATCGCGCGGGGTCGCGGCGAAGTGCCGGCGTTCACGACGCCGGCCATGAACGTCCGCATCCTCGCCTACGACACCGCCCGAGCGATCTTCCGCGCGGCGCAGCGGCTCGAGGCTGGCGCGATCATCTGCGAGATTGCGCGCAGCGAAATCGCCTACACGGACCAGCGGCCCGCCGAATACGTCGCGGTCATGACGGCTGCGGCGCTGCGCGAGGGATTCACCGGCCCACTGTTCATTCAGGGCGACCACGTCCAGGTCAATGCCAAGAAATACGCGGCTGATGCGGAGGCCGAGTTGAAGGCGTTGCGCGCGTTGATCGAGGAAGAGCTGCACGCCGGCTTCTACAACATCGACGTCGATACCTCGACCCTCGTCGATCTCTCCAAGCCCAATCTCGATGAGCAGCAGCGCACCAACTACGAGCGCGCGGCCGAGCTGACGAAGTTCATTCGCGACCGCGAGCCGGACGGCGTCACCGTCTCGGTGGGCGCGGAGATCGGTGAAGTCGGCGGTAAGAACAGCGACGTGCACGAGCTGAAGGCGTTCATGGAGGGGTACAACCGGACGCTGCAGCGGCTCGGCACCTCGCCCGGCATTTCGAAGATCTCCGTGCAGACCGGCACGAGTCACGGCGGCGTCGTGTTGCCCGACGGCTCGATTGCCAAAGTACAGCTCGACCTCGCCGCGCTGAAAGCGCTGTCGCACGACGCGCGCACCAAATACGGGCTCGGCGGCGCGGTGCAGCACGGCGCCTCGACGCTGCCGGCGGAAGCGTTCTCGCAGTTCCCGCAGTGCGAGGCGGTCGAGATCCACCTCGCCACGAACTTCCAGACTATCGTCATGGATCATCCCGCGCTGCCGCAGGACCTGCGCCGGGAAGTCAACGAGTGGGTCAAGCGGGAAGCGAAAGAGGAGTGGAAGAAGGGCGACACCGAAGAGCAGTTCATCTACAAGAGCCGCAAGAAGGCGATCGGTCCCTTCAAGCAGCGGTTCTGGGATCTGCCGGAGGATGTGCGCGCCAAGATCGGCGCCGACCTCGAAAAGACGTTCGCGTTCTTGTTCGAGCAGTTGCGCGTGAAGAGCACGCGGGCAGCGACCGATCGTCACGTCAAACCGAAGCTCGACTCCCATGTGGCGCCACGGGCGGCGCTCGTGTCAGCGCCGGACGACGCGGAGGCGGGCGAATGAGCGAACGCAGCGGAGGGTTTGGCGCCTTCTTGTTGGGCATCGTGCTGGGTGCCGTGGCCGGGTTCGTGTTCGCGCCGACCGAAGGCGGCGAGACCACCCGGCGCAAAGTCTCGAAGGGCCTGCGTAACCTCAAAGAGCTCGCCGAGGACAAGGTGGATGAGGTGCGGGGGCTGTTGAAGGAAGCCGAAGCGGAGGCCGAGTCCGAAGAGGGAGAAGCCGACGAAGACGAGGAGGCGGAGATCACGACGCGCGAGCAGTTGCGTCGGCGCCTCGAGGCCGCGCGCCGCCGCCGCGCGCGTGCCGCCCGCCCGCCGGTGACCCCTCCGGCCGCCGAAGAGGAGGAAGAGCCTCTCGCGTGAATGGTGAAGGCGGCTGGCACCGCACGGTCACCGGCGTCATCCGGCGAACCCTCGAAGCCGCGTACGAAGACAACATCCCGTTCCTCGCCAGCGCCGTTTCCTTTGACATCCTCCTCACGACCATCCCGTTCGTGGGCCTCGTGCTGGCCGTCGTCGGCTACCTCGTCGAATACCAGTTTGCCATTCACCAGTTGAACGTCCACGAGCTGCTGCAGCGCTTCCTCCCCGAGTCCAGCGAGGGGAGCACGGACCGCTTCGGGTTCATCGAGCGCGCCCTGGGCGACTTGGTCGCGCGCCGCGGCAGGCTCACATTGCTGGCGGCGCCCCTGTTCCTGTGGTTCTCGACTCGTATGTTCGGGGGACTGCGTGCGGCGCTGAATGAGGTCTTCGATACGGAGGAGAACCGCTCCTGGCCGGTCGCCAAGCTCACCGATCTCGCGATGGTTTTCGTCGTCGGCGCGCTGTTTCTCGCGAACGCCTTCGCCTCGACGGGCAAGGGCGTCGACGCGCTGCTCGGCACGCTCCTGTTCAGCACGATCCTGTTCTTCCTGATCTTCAAATTCCTACCCAGCAGGCGCATCTACTGGCGCACCGGCCTCGTGGCCTCGGTGTTTTGCGCCGTCGGATTCGAGGTCGCGAAGCGGTTGTACACGCTGTACGTCTCGCACTTTGTCACCCTGGACCGCGCCGCCTCGAGCGCCAACCTGATCGCGGTGCTGTTGCTCCTGTTGTGGATCTACTACACGGCGTTCGTCTTTCTGCTGGGCGGCGAGGTGGCGGAGACGTACGATCTGATGCGCATGCGACGCCTGCAACGCGTGCGCCTCGGATGAATCCAGCCGCGATCGATCTTCGCTCCGACACGGTTACCAAGCCTTCCTCTGGCATGCGTCGCGCCATGGCGGAGGCCGAGGTCGGCGATGACGTCCTCGACGGCGATCCCACGACGCGGCGGCTGGAGCAGCGCGTGGCCGAGCTACTCGGCACCGAAGACGCGCTGTTCTTCCCGTCCGGCACGCAGGCGAACCAAACGGGCATCGCGCTGGTCACCGAACCGGGCACCGAGCTCCTGCTCGAAGCTGACGCCCATCTGGTCCACTATGCGCTCGCCGGCGTCGCGGCACTCACCGGAGTGCAGATCCGGCCGGTCACCACTGCCGATGGTCTGCTCACGGCCGAGCGCGTCCGCGCGGCGGTGCGGGCGCCATCACCGCATGTGCCGCGGGCCACGGCGCTGGCGATCGAAAACACGCACAATGCGGCCGGTGGGCGCGTGCTCGCGGTGGGTCCGATGGACGCCCTCGTGCGGACGGCGGGCGAGGCGCGGCTCCGAGTGCACCTGGACGGGGCGCGGCTCTGGAACGCCGCGGTCGCGGCGGGCGTACCGCCGGCCAGGCTCGCGCTAGGCGCGGACACCGTGATGGTGAGCCTCTCGAAGGGACTGGGCTGTCCCGTGGGGTCGTGCCTTGGTGTCAAAAAAGAACAGCGCCCCCGCGCCTGGGAGATACGCAAACGCCTCGGCGGCGGAATGCGGCAGTCGGGCATACTCGCTGCGGCGGGACTGTATGCCCTCGACAACAATCTCAGCCGGATCGGTGAGGACCACGAGAATGCCAAGCGCTTTGCCGATCTGCTATCCGGCCTTCCGGCGATCCAGCCCTCCGTTCCCGAGACCAACATCGTAATGGTCGATCTCCGGCGCGACCGCGATACCTCCGAAGGCGTGGCGGCGCGACTGGCGCAGGCCGGTGTGCGGTTGGTGCCGTTCGGGCCGCGCCGGCTGCGTGCCGTCACCCATCTCGACGTCACGCGGGCGGATGTTGAACGGGCCGCGGGCATCATTTTGGAGACGCTCGCGTGAGCAACCGGGTCGAGCCGAAACCCCAGCCGATGCCGCTGGATCGGGCGATCCTGTGGAATCCTCCGGCCGCGCCGGGGGCCACGAGCCCCGGAGGCCGTTCCTCCAGCCGCGCGCCCTATCCGATCTTCTTTCAGCAGGAAGCGGTCATCGCCCTGCAGGAGCATCTCAAGAGCTCGCCGACACAGGCGATCTTTGGATTTCTCATTGGCGATGTCTATCGCGATCCGGAAAACGGCGCGCTGTACACCGTCATCGATAAGATGCTGAAACTCAGCCAGGCGATATACGGCGATAAAACGGAAGTGGTCGTCTCCCGCCTGTGGGAACGCATGCAAGAGCAGCTGCGCAAGGCATCGGCATCGCTGCTCGGCTGGTATCACAGCCATCCGGGGCAGGGAGGCTTTCTCACCGCACACGACGTCGAGACGCACGAGAAGTTCTTCACCGAACCCTGGCAGGTCGCGATCCTGGTCGCCGCGGAAGCAGGTGGCGTCACCGGACGCTTCTTTCGCGCGACCCAGGGGAATAGTGACTGGCACAAGACACCGCTCGCATTTTACGAGCTGCTGCAGCCCGATTCGATCAAGCCCGACGGCAAGAAGCGGTCGTTCATCACGTGGAGGAATTACAAGCCGTACGGACCGACGCTGACGGGACCGAAGCCAGCGCCGAAGGTTACCCCGCCGCCACCCGAGGCAGAGGAGCCAGAGGAAGAGGAAGAAGCGGAAGAAACGGTCGCTGAAGCGGCGCCCGAACCGGAGAAGACGCAAGAGACCAGACCCGCGGCGAAGGGCGATCGCGGGTTCCGCATCATGCGCTCGAGTGCCGATGACATTCCCGTGATCAAGACCAGCGCGGACGATGAGCCCGCGGCTGCGCAGGCTCCGCCGCCCGAGCCCACTCCGCCCCCGCCACGCCGCGTACCGCCCCCCTTGCCCCCCCCGCTCCCCCCGCCCCCGCCGCCCCCCGCGGCGGCACATAAATCGACTGAGCTGCCGTGGGCGGTCACTCCGGAGTCGGTCGCGTCTATCCCGCCGCCACCGCTCGCCGCTCCCGCGCCACCTTCGGCGCCGAGGCGCACCTCGAGCCCCAAGTTTCGGCTGCTCGGGCAGGAGGCCGAGAAGAAAACCGCGCCGAAACCGCGCCGCCGCAAACGCGCTGGACCGTGGCTCAAGCGGCTGACGATCTTCTTGTTTGTCGCTGCGGTCGGTGGTGGAGGCTATTGGTATTTCACGCACCGCAATCCGCGCGTGCCGCTGCCGTGGGCCGGCTGGTTCGATCACGCGAAGCAGTTCGTATCGAAGATGACGTCTCGGAAGTCACCACCGCCGCCACCGCCGCCCGTTGCCGCCCGGCGCCGCACTGACGCGAGCGCGTCTATCCCCCCAGCGCCGCGGCTCCCTCCCGCCGCGCCCGTGCCTGCCCCCGTCCCGCAGCCGGTGGCGCCAGCCTCCCCGTTTGCCCGGTTTGACCGGCTGAGCGACTCGCTGGCGCGCACACTCCGCAATTTTCAGGATCGCGCCGCGCTGTTCGCGACCGGCCGGATGGATTGCAACGGCCTGGCCAGTGGGCTGGTCGCGATCGAGAACCTGTGGATCGTCTACAACACCGAGCGTCGCGCCCGAATGGCGTCGTTCGATCAGCGTCGCGCGACGCAGGATCAAGCGATGTACGCAGCGGTCGACTCCGTTGAGAGCCGCTTCGAGCGCTCGGGATGCCCGCGGCCGTGAACATGCTGCTCGCCCTGCTCGTGGCGATGCAGGGCTCAGCGCCCCTCCGTAAAAGCGATCTGGTGCGACTGCTGTCGGGGGCGATGATGTCGTCCAACGAGTTGGTGGAACTGGTCAGCCGCAACTGTCTCACGTTTGATCCGACGGAGCGTGACCGCAATGATCTGCGGATGCTCGGTGCCGACGCGGCGATGCTCGCCGCAGTCGAGGGGTGTGCACGCCGCGCGGCTGCACGGCGCACCGTAGCGGTGGCGCCTCCCGTCCGTCGAGCGCCGTCGGCACCGCCGGCCACGCCACCGCCCCCACCGCCCCCACCGTCCCGACCGCCCCGACCGCCTCCACCGCCCGCACCTGCACCGGCTCGTCAGTCATTCCGCGCCGCAATCGAACGCAGCGGGTTCGTTTCGGGCGGCGGGCAGCGCGGCACGGCCGGCACCCAACTCCCGCGCGCCGTCGTTTTCGAGGTGCGCGATTCGGCGGGAGCCCCGCTGCCCGCGCAGACGGTGGTGTTCACGGGGATCAACGCGCGCACGCTTCCGGCCACGGCCGCGACGGACGCCACAGGCCAAGTCCGCGTCGGCGTAACGCTGGGTGAGCGCGCCGGTCCAGCGACCGTGATTGGGTCGATCGGCGTGGTCGAGAAGCAGGTTGCGTTCAACGTCGCCGCGGGGCCGGCGGCGCAGCTCGTGGTGGTGTGCGGGCAGGGAAGCCTGTCCGGTCATTTCGCGATCCGGCCGGATAGCGAAATCGTACTGCGTGTCTCTGCGCAGGACGGCTTCGCGAATGCGTCACCGCTGCTCGGCCTGCGCGCCGCCGTTGCCGACGCCCGGGTTTTCCGCGTCGTGCACATCGCGCAAGACAGCGCGCTGGGGACGGTGACGCTGAAGCCCGATCAGCCGGGAACGACCAGTCTCGCGGTGATCGCGAACGGGATGCGGCAGTACCTGACGGTGACGGTCCCGCCGAAAGCGGCGCCGGGAAAGGTAGACTGCCGCTGAGGCGACGCTCCGGATAGATTTCCGGCGCCCCAGGTCCGCAGGCTTTCCGCTCGTGAACCGCGTCAGGCCCCCGCAGGGAGCAGCGCTAAGCGATGTCGGGATTCGTTGCGGGTGCCTGGGGCATTCTACTGCTCCACGGTTAACGGGAAACGGTCTACCGATGCACCGCGGTTAACGGTGTGCAGTCTAACCGACTAGATTTCGCCACAATGATTGCTCTGGCTCGCAAATACCGCCCCAAGCAGTTCTCCGACCTCATTGCGCAGGACCATGTCGCCGCCGCGCTTCGGGGTGCGGTCGCGCAGGGGCGCGTTGCGCACGGCTACCTCTTCGCCGGCCCGCGCGGTGTCGGGAAGACGACCGCCGCGCGGATTCTGGCGATGGCGCTGAACTGCGAGCGGCGGAAGCCTGGGGATGGCGGTGAACCGTGTGGGGAGTGCGACGCCTGCCGCCGCATTTGGACCGGCGCGGTCAATCTCGATGTCGTCGAGCTCGACGCCGCCTCTAATCGCGGCGTGGACGATGCGCGCGACCTGCGCGAGCGGGCGATGTACGCCGCCAGCACCGAATCGGGCTCCAAGGTCTACATCGTCGACGAGGCGCACATGCTCACGCGCGAGGCGTGGAACGCGCTCCTCAAGATTCTTGAGGAGCCACCACCGCGCGTCGTCTTCGTGTTTGCGACTACGGAGCCGCAGAAGATCGCCAACACCGCCGCGCCGATCTTGTCGCGGCTGCAGCGGTTCGATTTCCGGCGTATCGGCCCGCACGCGATCGTCGCGCGGCTGGAGGACGTGACGCACGCCGAAAAGCTGCAGGTCGAGGACGACGCCCTCCATCTCATTGCGCGCACGGCCAACGGCGGCATGCGCGACGCGCTGTCCATGCTCGATCAGGTGCTCTCCTTCGGCGAAGGGCCGGTGACGGCCGCACGCGTGCGCGAAGTGCTGGGACTGATTCCCGACGAGCTGTACAGCGAAATGCTACGCGCCATCGTAGAACACGACTCGGGGGCCGTCTTCCCGCTGGTGGAGCGACTGCTTGACGCGGGCGCGGACCTCGGCGAGTTCGTGAACGGCGCCGCCGAGACGCTCCGCGCGCTGCTGCTCGTCGGCGTGGGCGGCCAGCCGGAAGGGCTCACGGAAGGGCTGCTGGCGGTGGTGCACGAATACGCTCCACGGCTGCCCCCGTCCGATATCGTCCGACTGCTGACAATTCTCAGCGAGTCCGAAGAGCGGCTGAGCCGCAGTGCCAATCAGCGACTGCTGGTCGAGGTCTTGCTACTCAGATGGGCAATGCTGGATAGGACTGTGGAGCTTTCCGAAGTGATCGAAGCGCTTGGGATGCGGGATGCGAAAAACGGACCGGGGCCTGCACAATCTCCCACGCTTCCCGCATCGCGCATCCCGCATCCCGAGCCGCAGATCCCCGGAAAGAAACTCGAACCGACTCTCGACAACGTCCGCTCGGTCTGGTCGCAGGTCATCGCCGACGCGCGCGGCAAGACACCGCTGCTCGGCAGCCTCCTGGCGGAAGCAGAGATCGCCGCGGTTGAGGGCAGGGACATCGTCGTGCGGCCCGGACACGCCGTGCACGCCGAAGGGCTCGAACGGCAGCGCGAGACGATTGCCCAACTCGTCGGTCGCTACATCAGCGAAGCACCGCGCATCAGAATCGTCGAGCCTGGCGCCGCCCGGACCGCTGGCTCCCCACCGCCGCGCATCACCGCCGAGGGGGCTAATGCGGAGCGCCTCAAGAGCCTGCGCGCCAAGGATCCGACCCTGAGCGCGGCCGTGGACGCATTAGATTTGGAGCTGCTCGAGTAGCAAGCTTGCCAACAGTGCCGCATGGGGTAACTTTCGACATATGGCGGATTTATCTAGCCTGCTCCAGCTCTCCCAGCAGATGCAGGGGCGGCTTACCGAGATCCAGACGCAGTTGGCGCAGCAGACTTTGACGGTGTCGGCCGGTGGCGGCATGGTCCAGGCCACCGTCGATGGGCGGGGGCACATTCGCGGCATCAAGATCGATCCCGAGGCGGTGAAGCAGGGGGATATCGAGATGCTCGAAGATCTGGTGCTGGCCGCCGTGGCGGAGGCGCAGAAGCGCGCGGCCGAGTTGTATCAGGCCGAGGTGCGAAAGCTGGCGTCGGGTCTGCCCTTCCCATTCCAGCTGCCGCTGTAGGCCCCGCGGCCCGCTCCGTGTCCGCCATCGACGAGCTCGTGGCGGAGCTCGCGAAGCTCCCCGGCATCGGGCGCAAGACCGCTCAACGGCTCACGTTCTATCTGCTGAAGCAGCCCGCGGAAACCGCGGAGCGGCTGGCGGAGGCGATCCGGCGCGTCCGCGGGACGGTCATGGCGTGTGGCGTGTGCGGGAACCTCTCGGACGAGGATCCCTGCCCGATCTGCCGCGACCCTCGGCGTGATGCGGCCTTGCTCTGCGTGGTCGAGGAGTCGGGCGATGTCAGCGCCATCGAGCGCGCCGGCCGCTACCGCGGCCGCTATCATGTTTTGGGGGGCCGAATCTCGCCCCTGGATGGCATTGGACCCGATGAGCTGCATTTCGAGCGGCTCGTCGCGCGGTTGACGAACGGCTCGGAGGTGCGTGAGGTTATCGTCGCCACGAATCCCTCGATGGAGGGGGAGGCGACCGCCACGTATCTCCAGCAGCTCCTCAAGCCGATCGGCGTGCGGGTCACGCGGATCGCCCGGGGTCTGCCGGTGGGTGGCGACCTGGAGTATGCCGATGCGGTAACCATCGCTCAGGCGCTGGCGGCACGGCGCGAGATGTCGGAGACCGACTAGACCTCTAGGAGGCGCATGGCCGGGGCCGCAAGCTGGTCTTTCAACGAGAACGACTTCAAGCAAATCCAGACGTACCTGCAGGCGTTCCTCCGCGATTCGAACGCCCGCTGTGCGCTGCTCGTCGACCGCAACGGCCAGCTCGTCGCCACCGTCGGGGAAACGCCCCGGTTCGATCCCACCGCCTTCGCCTCACTCACCGCCGCCGATTTCAGCGCCAACGATCAGCTCGCGAAAATGATCGGCGAGGCCGAGTTCGCCTCGCTCGTGCATCAGGGGGAGCGCGAGTCGATGTTCCTCGCGGATGTGGCCAAGCGCGTGATCCTCGTGGTGCTGTTCGATCAGCGCGCGACGCTGGGGCTCGTGAAGCTCAAGGCGAAAGGGGCGGTCGAAAACCTCAACAAGGTGTTCGAGGAGATGTTCAATCGGGTCGGCACGGGCCAGGCGCAGAAAGGCCTGCTCGAAGGGGCAGAGGACGAAATTGACAAACTCTTTGGATAGAGGGACGCGCCCATGTCGATGATCAACTACGCGTCCCGCGAGATCAACTGCAAGCTCGTCTACTACGGACCGGGCCTAGGGGGCAAGACGACCAACCTGGAGCACATTTACGGGAAGGTCTCGCCGAACACGCGTGGCAAAATGATTTCGCTCGCCACCGAAACCGAGCGCACGCTCTTCTTTGACTTTCTCCCCGTCGATCTCGGTACGATTCGCGGTTTCAAGACGCGATTCCATCTCTACACGGTCCCGGGCCAGGTCTATTACAACGCCAGCCGTAAGCTCATTCTCAAAGGCGTGGATGGGATCGTGTTCGTTGCCGACAGCCAGATCGAGCGCATGGAAGCGAACGTCGAGTCGATGCAGAACTTGTACGACAACATGGCGGAGTACGGCTACGACCTCACCAAGATCCCGTTTGTGATTCAGTACAACAAGCGCGACCTCCCCAATGCTGCACCGATCAAGGATCTCCAGGCGTCGCTGAATCCCGGCTGGCCGGTCGAGGACGGGGCCCGGCAGAAGCAGACGCCCGATCTGGCTCATCCGGGGGAGAACCTCGTCGAGAAGGTCGGCGGTGACTGGCTCGGCAAGGCGTCATATCATGAGGCCGTGGCAGTCCGCGGTGACGGCGTATTCGACACGCTGAAAGCGGTGAGCAAGCTCGTCCTCAAGACCCTGAGCTGAAAGCCAGCTCGATGCGGTGGACTCTGCCGAACATCATCACGCTGGCGCGCATCTGCCTCACGCCCGTCATCGCGCTGCTTCCCTTCATCCAGGGATACTGGCCCAAAGTCATCGCGTTCGTCGTCTTCCTGATCGCCGCGTTCTCCGACCTGGTCGACGGCTATCTCGCCCGCCGCTACGGCACGATCAGCGAGCTCGGGATGCTGCTCGATCCGATCGCCGACAAGCTGCTCTTGTTCGCGACGCTGATTCCCATCTTCTGGATGACGCGGCACCCGACGATCCTCGTGGACTACCGCATCAAGTGGTGGGGCAGCTTTCCGGTGTGGGTGGCGCTCCTGCTCGTGGGGCGCGAGGTCCTTATCACCGCCTTCCGTTTCTTCGCCAAACGCCGCGGCGTCGTGATCCCGGCAGTGGGGGCCGGCAAACTGAAGGCGGTCGTGCAGAACATCTTCATCGGCGCGACGATCGCCTGGTTTGCCTGGAAGGACGCCATCGCCGAAATGCATCTCGCCGGTGCCTTTCGCAACTTTTGGGATCAGTTCCACGGCTGGTTCGTGGCCATCACGCTGGCGGGCGCGATCGTGCTGACCATCTACTCCCTCCTCGTCTACCTCTACCGCTACCGGGCACTCCTCAAAGTCGGCAAGTGAAGCTCGAAGTCGTCACGATCGGCACCGAGCTGCTGCTGGGGCAAATCATCGACACGAATGCCGCCGAGCTCGGCCGGGCGCTGGCCGGCGCCGGCGTGGAAGTCGTTCGGCACATCTCGGTCGCCGATCGTCCGGAGGCCATCCGCGCCGCGGTGGCGGAGGCGCTGGATCGCACCGGATTCGTCCTCACGACCGGCGGCCTCGGCCCCACGCGCGACGACATCACGAAGCGGGAAGTTGCCCGCCTGTTCGGCAAAACCCTCGAGCTCGACCCCGCCGTATTGCGCGCACTCGAAGAGCGCTTCCGTCGCCTCGGCCGCGTTATGCCCGCGATCAATCGCGCCCAGGCCGAAGTCCCGGCCGGTGCGACGGTGCTCCCGAACCCGAGGGGCACCGCTCCGGGGCTGTGGGTGGAGGATGGCGGCCGCGTCGTCGTGATGTTGCCGGGTGTCCCGTCAGAAATGCGCGGGCTGCTCGCCGAGGAGGTGCTGCCACGGCTCGCGCAACGAACTGCGGGAACGGTGGTTCGCTCGCGGACCGTGCGTACGACCGGCATCGCGGAGTCGGCGCTGGCCGAGCGCGTCGGGCCGATTGAAACGGAGATCGCGCCCCTCACGCTGGCGTACCTGCCATCCACGGACGGCGTGGAGCTGCGGGTGACGGCGTGGGGACTGCGCGCGGAGGAGGCGGAGAGCCGGCTCGCGACGGTAACGCGGCAACTGCGCGAGCGCGCGGGTGAACATTATTACGGTGAAGACGGCGCAGACCTCGCGGCGGTCGTTCTCGATCAGCTCCGCGCGCGTCGCGCGCGACTCGTCGTTGCCGAATCGTGCACCGGCGGCCTCGTGAGCGGCCGGATCACCGCCGTCCCGGGTGCCTCCGACGTCTTCATCGGTGCGGTCGTCGCCTACGACAACGTGGTCAAGAGCGGCATGCTCGATGTCCTGCCCGAGCTGCTCGAAACGCATGGGGCGGTATCGGAGCCAGTCGTTCGCGCGATGGCCGAGGGCGTGCAACGGCAGTTCGCGGTCGACGCGGCGATCGCGGTTACGGGAATCGCCGGCCCCACCGGCGGCACGGCCGACAAGCCGGTGGGAACGGTGTGGCTCGCGGCGCGCCATGGATCCGAGACCCGGGCGCTGAAACGCATCTTGCCGGGCGATCGCGGGGAGATCCGCGCGCGCGCCGCGCAAGCCGCACTCGATCTCCTGCGACGTCTGCTCGCCGGTCTCTAATGAACCGCATCAACGCGCCCGATGGGACACCGCTCGTGTATGATGCGTACGAGCCACCACGGCCGACCGTCGCCGTGCTCTTCCTGCACGACTGGAATCCGCAGCCGCCGGAAAGCGCAGTGCAGTTCGCGGAGACTGGCGCGCGGCTCGAGCACGCGGGGTTCGCGACCTTCGTCCTCGATCAGCGAGGCCACGGCCGCTCCGGCGGCCGCCGCGGGCATCTGTCGCGCTTCAGCCAGCTGCTCGGTGACCTGCAAGCGTTCCGTCGCGCGGTGCGCCGCCGTCAGGACATCCCGCAGGTCTTGGTGGGTCACGGATTCGGGGGACTCATCGTGCTGCGCTACCTGGAGACGCAGCCGGGCGAGCCGCCCGCCGCTGCGGTCGTCGCGTCTCCATGGCTCGCTTCCCGCCTTCGTCCTGCAGCCTGGAAGCTGTTTGCGGCAAAGCTCGCCGACCTCTGGCCCGCGCTGCCGACCGGACGCGGTGCGGCGTTCATGACCGCGGGAGCGCGGGCGGAGCTGCAATGGGCGCAACGCGCCGTGGTAGCCGACTGCCAACGGATCGAGCAGCCGATGCTGTTGTTATTGGGCGAGACGGACGAGGTGATCGATGCCAGCGCAGTCCGCGGCTTCGCCGGGCAACTCGGGTCGCGAGCAACCCTGCTCGCCTATCCGCATCTCGGTCACGAGCTCCTCGAGGACTCGCAGGTCCTTACAGAATTGACGGGCTTCGTCGCGGAGTTTCGTTCGTTCGATCGTCATCCAAAGCACGACTAATCGGTGGCACAGCGTAGGATTGGGGCCCGCTTTCCAGACGAGGAGCCCCTGGGTATCTTGTTGTCAGACCGAAAGTTCCAAATTCATGACCCATAAACGTCAAACTGTTCCTCCTCGCGCCCCTGCGCTGGATTCCGATAGTGGAGCGCCGGTGCAGAATGTGGCGCCTACTGAGGGCGCGACCACGGCGCCTGCGCCGCCGGCGGCTGAACAGTCTGAAGTCGAGGCGTGGAAGGATCGCCACCTGCGACTTGCCGCCGAATACGACAACTTCCGCAAGCGCACGACCAAGGAGCGGGCCGAGGTGTGGGGGCGCGCGCAGGCGGAGCTCGTGTCGCGGCTCGCCGACGCTCTCGACGACCTGTCCCGGTTTGCCCACATCGAGCCGGCAGAAATTGACTCGAAGACGCTACACGAGGGCATCGACCTGGTGGAGCGCAAGGTCTGGAAGGAGCTCGAGGCTGCCGGTTTCACGCGGATCGATCAGGCCGGCGTGCCGTTCGATCCCAACGTGCATGAGGCGGTCACGACCCAGCCTGCCACGAAACCGGAGCAGGATCACACCGTAGGCCAGGTGGTGCAACCCGGTTACAAGATGCGGGATACACTGCTGCGGCCGGCACGGGTCGTCGTGCTGACCTGGCAGGGACAGTAATGGCGGCACCGCGCGACTACTATCAGGTGTTGGGAGTCGCCGAAACCGCCACGACGGACGAGATCAAGAAAGCATTTCGGCGGCTGGCCAAGCAGTTTCATCCCGATCGCAACCCCAACAATCCTCAGGCGGCCGAGCGCTTCAAGGAGATCAACGAAGCGCACGACGTGTTGAGTGACACCGAGAAGCGCAAGAAATACGATCAGCTTCGCCGCTACGGTGCCTTTGCGGGCGCCGGTGGGTTTGGTGGTGCGGGTGGCGGTGCACGCCGCGGTCGCACCGCCCCGCAGGACAGTGGCGACTTCGACCTCTCGGAGTTCGGCGGCCTCGGCGACATCTTCTCGTCGATTTTCGGCCGCCGCGGCACCGGGGGGGGCCGTGAGGCCGAACCGGAAGAGACCGAGACCGAGGTCACGATCCCATTCCGCACCGCCGCGCTCGGCGGGACGGTACCGATCACGCTCGCCATGTCCGAGGTCTGTCCGACATGCGGCGGAACCGGCGCCGCCAAGGGTGCGACGGTCAGCACGTGTCCTGAGTGCAAGGGGCGGGGAACGGTCTCGTTCGGACAGGGCGGGTTCGCTGTCAATCGTCCCTGTCCGGTGTGTCGCGGGAAGGGGACCGTGCCATCGCAGCGCTGTCCCACCTGTCAGGGTAGCGGGGAAGTGCGGGTCGAGAAACGGATCAATGTCGAGATTCCGGTGGGCGTCGAAGAAGGCGCGCGTCTGCGGCTCAAGAACCAGGGCCCGAAGGGTCGCGGCGATCTGATCGTCGAGATCCACGTCGCGCCCGATCGCTTCTTCCGGCGCGAAGGACTCGATCTCATCGGCGTCGTGCCGATCAATCTGGCGCAGGCGCTGCTGGGTTCACGCATCAAGGTCAAGACGCTCGACGATAAGCGTGTGGTGTTACGGATTCCCCCGGGCACGCAGCACGGTCAGAAATTCCGCATTCCGGCGCATGGGATCGAGAAAAACGGTCGGCGTGGCGACATGTATGTAGAAGCTCACGTGACGCTGCCAGAAAGGCTCAGCGCCGAGGAGCAGGAGGCGGTCAAGAGCTTCGCGGAGAAAGCGGGCTTGAAGTACTGAGGAATTCTTGCAACTTGGTTTCTTGGCGTCTTGCAATTGTTCCTTTGGGGTGTAGGTCAACTGGCAGACCGCCCGGCTGTTAACCGGGAAGTTGGAGGTTCGAGTCCTCCCGCCCCAGTTTCAGTTACGTCCGCCTCCGGTGACGGGGGTGATGCGGACCATCACGACGCCGTGTGCCGGCACCGTGGCGTTGAAGCGGTCGGTCATCGCGCCGGCGTCGCTGTGGGTCCAGAGATCGCGCACGCGCGCGGAGCCCCGCAGCCCAAGCGCGCGCCACGACGCCGTGATGACGGTCTGCAAGCCCGACCGGTTGAGCAGGACCACCGCGCGCGAGCCATCGGCGAGCGGTTTGGACCAGACCTGGAGGTCCGGCGCCGGTTCCTGCACCAACATTCCCTGCACGCCCAGCGAGTCTTGGTCAACCGCGATCACCTCTTTGTTGGTGAGCATGTCGCGCGTCACCGCGGTCATGGTGCGGACATCGTTGCCGGCCATTAGCGGCGCGGCTATGACGGCCCACAGGCTGAAGTGGGCGCGGTACTCGTCATCCGTCATGCCCCCATTGCCCACTTCCAGCATATCGGGATCGTTCCAGGCGCCCGGGCTGGCGGCGTGCCCGTGCTGACTCGAGAGGTCCAGGATGGCGATCATGCTGGCCCACCGGTCACCGATGTCGCCGGTGGTGCGCCACAAGTTGCCGGTGCGCGGGCCCCACTCCCACGGCTGATTCGAGCCCCACTCGCAGATACTGAAGACGATGGGGCGCCCCGCCTTGGCGAGGGCATCGCGGAACTTGGCATACTGGGTCGGCGCGTCGAGCCCCTCCGAGTTGCACCAATCCTCCTTGACGTAGTCCACGCCCCACTCGGCGAACGTGCGCGCATCGATCTCTTCTGAGCCGTAGGTCCCGGGGCGGCCTTGGCACGTGAGGCGACCGGCATCGGTGTAGATCCCGAACTTGAGCCCCTTGGAATGCACGTAGTCGGCGAGCGGCTTGATTCCACCCGGGAAGCGGGCGGAGTCGGCCACGAGCCGGCCAGCGCGGTCGCGCGCGACTTGCCAGCAGTCGTCGATCACGACGTACTGGTATCCCGCGTCGCGCAACCCGCCCGAGACCATCGCGTCCGCCGTTTCCCTGATCAGCTGGGCGCTCACGTTGCAATGAAAGTGATTCCAGCTGTTCCATCCCATCGGGGGCGTGCGGGCGAG
>WNGN01000057.1_pt1 | contig 55168 bp, 51 predicted proteins | sample 5400561 | NCBI WGS metagenome assembly WNGN01 (sample SAMN13153379, study PRJNA577476) | soil metagenome | isolation source: 115 cm soil or saprolite under Garry oak tree replicate 2 | place: USA:California | collected 2016-06-15 | reverse complement strand
TGAGCCAGAAACCAGGTGTCAGTGTTGGCGCGTGCCGCCCAAGACACTAGCTGAATGTTTCGGGGCTTCGCTCTCCTCTCTTTCCTCATTATCCGCACGGACCCAACTGCACCAACGAGACCCGAGAACACTTCTTGGATCCCTCGGGTTAGTCTTGCCCAATCTTCGCGTGCTGCCATAATTCAATTCACTGAGAGAACATGTTGCGCAGTATCGGATTATCTTTGAGCAGGCGAGCGCCGGCATTAATTTGTGGGGCACTGTACGGTGTTTCCTAGCTGGCGCACGCCGGTACACTCCTTATATCGCTGCAACGAGAAGTTCAATTCGTCTGATAATTGTTCGAGCTCTTCCTGCGAATTCAGCCTGATGAGAAGAACGAGGATCCTCACAACCGTCTGAGCAAGAAATTCCCGGGCGCGAGGATCGCGCTGTGGTGCAACGATCACACCGATATTCTGGAGATCGAGTCTGACGGCTTAGATTCTTTCCAGGAGATGCAGAAAGAGCTCGTATACTATTCCAAAGAATACCAGAGCAAGATCATTGCGAAGACCCTATGCCAAGACAAGTTTCAGATGGTGGTCCGCACCTGTATCTGCGGTGTCGGACAGGGAACCTCCGTGGGCTCAATAGTCCGGGAGAACAACTTCCTCCAGATGCCTCCCCCAGTATTCTTCGGAGGATGGGAGTATCACCGCCTGGTCGGCTTCGAAGACAACGACGTCAGAGGACTCCTCAAAGGACTGGACAGAGTGGGAAAGACGGAGGTCTTGCACAAGGGGACGGCTGAAGGCATGACTGACGACGCGTTCCTCCTGTCACTGAGCAGTCTGTTCGGAAACTTGACAGAGAAACAGATGAAGGCGCTACTGGCCGCGATCGAAGGAGGATATTACGAGATTCCAAAACGGACTACCGCTGATGAGCTGGCTGGCAAACTGGGAACACCACGCAGCACGCTTGAGGAGCATATTCGTAAGGCGGAGAGCAAGATTGTCCTCGCGATGGCGCCTTACATGATGATGTACGCCAGAGTGCCAGAATCCCCGTTCACCAGCAAGACCCGAGCCGCAGCGGACACTGTTGGAACCAGATTCTTGAAGCAGCTCGCAGTTCAGACGGCGGCGAAGACAAGAAACAACTGAAACCTGAACATAGTCAATACTCGTTGATTGTTGCCGGCTTTGCTGATCAGGGAAGAGACTGCCTGTTAGCCTAGAACCGGAAATAGGAGCGACCAGATCTGTCGCGCGAGGATCGGACGATTTCAAAAATATTCTTGAATTCTAGGCCTAGTGAGATTTTAAGGGAAGATGTTAGGCTGGACGGCTGGCTTGTCGTCGCCGATCTGGGCAGATTAACGGGAGTATGGATAGGTTTTGGATTCTAAGCGGATTCCAGGGCGTTTTGCAGGGGACTATCAGGATGGGCCTAGGGTCTTCTACTGCTGGGCCATGCTGGAGCTAGTGGAGTGTCCGCTGGTATCGTGGTCTCTATGGATCAGGTCGTAGTGGTTGCGGCATAGGTTCTTGCCACAATTGGTGCAGAACTCGGTGGCTGGCTCGCTGCAACGTTTCTCATGCTCTTCCAATTCGTCAGGACTGCCGAATCCGCCGATATCACCAACCTCTACCTCCTGACACGTCTTCAGCGCAGGATTCAGGGTGACGTTCGGGCTAGATACCGATTCGACGATAGCCGAATGAACACTCTTCGTCCCCGTGCGAGCATGAGTCTTACTCTTCGTGTGCGACTTCGATTTGGCACGAGGTTTAGATTTTGAACGGGTCTTAGCTTTCTTCTTCGACTTCATTAGAATCGAGTGTTAGAAGGCTCAGGGTTGGTCAAATTCTACACCTAACCCATGCCTCGAAAATCTGGTAACAGTCCTACCGAGGCGCCTCGTAAAACAAATGGAAAAATGGTCGAGTTTTGCGAGTTCAAAAAATAAAGGCGACCTAGGCTGCGATTTGCTCTGCCTTCAGCCTAGGTACTTCGAAGAATGGCGCTAGAGTAGCCTTCACGGCCCGTTGTGCCTCAGGGCTGAGTTGTTCGAAGCCCTTTCCACAGCTCGGGCATGCCTCGAAGCTCTCTCTGTTAGATTTCTTGACGAACCATTCTCCACAATGCCAGCATTTCACGACTGGTGTAACACACATTTCTACTGTCTCACCTCCCTCGGCGACCGCTCTATTAGGTCGAGTCTCCCTCCCAGTCCCGATTTAAGGGCAACGATTCCCGTTGCTCCGCCTATCGTCGCGAGCGTTCTCTCAGCATACATCAAGGGCGTAACACCGATCCAGAAGGCCCCCGTGAGGCCTAGGATGCTAATGCTGAAAATGTTCAGTGTGACTTGTTCCGCCATGGCAGTGTAGAAGGAGAGTAATCCTATGCGAGGATTGTCCCGAATTCTGAAAATCAAGGGGAGGGAGATTATTACCAGAAAGTACGGGACAAGCCAGAAAAGCGTTCCGCCGTTAGACAGTGCGACGTAGTATACTGCGCCCGCCAGGGCATAGAGCCAAGGGACGACGGGTCCCAGGCGGTAGTGGAAAGCAATGCTTCCGGCCGCAACAGCGATCAAGGGGATGAGGAGTCCTACGGGTCCAAAGGTAAAGGTGAAACTGGATTGTCCCAGCGCCGCCACGAGACTGCCTACGAAGACCGCCGCCAATGCTAGGAGCGGTCTCAACAGTGCGGCGATTATTGGGAGCATGAGAATTTCGAGAGTGATGAATCCCGGTCCGCCTACGAACTTGCTTAGAGGGAGATAAGTTGTAATGGCGTAGATAGCCGCTAGGCCGGCAGTAAGCGTGAGTTCTGCGGTCTTAGGAATCCACGGTCTTTTATTTTCTGGTTTGATCATTTCTGCCTCCCTACTCCGGGGTTTTTCTTGCGAAGCGCAACGGGTGGGAGGCCCCACTCACGCGCCTGAAACTCGCCCCGTAACACATTTCGATTTAAGACTTGTGAGCGATGGGAAGCGGCTCGCGATTAGCATGGATTGAGAGTCGGTTGTTACTGAGCTCGAAGAGTGCGGGTTAGAAATAGACTATGACCGGCCGAGAATTTTTCCCTGCTGAGTCGACATGAAATCCAAGACGAAGCCCAAGACCAACACGCACACCAATCCAGAGCACCATACGGCTACGCCCCATGCTAATCCACACCCTACTACGAGCAATCATCCAAATCCAGCGCATCATCCAACAACTTTCGGGAATCCTAACCCCGAGCACGGCGCACATGAGAATCTGAAGACGAAGACTTGTGAAGAGGTCGAGACTGGTGGTTTCGGCTCGTTCGACGAGACAATGGAGACAAGCAACCGCTGCACAGAGCGGGCGACGGAGTTCTGCAACAGCTGCAGCAAGAGCCTGTGCAGTGTCCACTTCGATGCGCTCCACCGCGGCCACGACAACTTCAACAGCCAAAGCACAGGCCACGGACCGATACATCACTAGACAATCGGCCCGTTCGAGAATCACACCCCTCCTCTTTTCTTTCTCTGTTAACTGGATGCAAGTACAGTTCAATCCATCTCCCTCCTTTACTGGAGGTATACCCGTCGCCATGACTGATGGCTCTCACTGCGGTACCTGCCGAGATCGGGATTATCAATCCTCGCGGAATGATTGAACAATCAACCGAGGGATTCCTATGGAATGCTGTCGGAATTCACAACGAGGAGCTGCTTCAGCATTCCCTAAATAGAGGTGTCGCTTCTGGAGGCCACGATGCCGTCGTCAAAATCGTCCTTCTCGACTCTTCTCTTAGCCTCTATCCTCGCCTCGGTCATTCTTGGTCCTTCAATTCCTCCTGCCCGCGCGGCAAGCTACACGCCAGCCGTAGCATCTGGGCAATGGGCAGAATACAAGTTGCTTGCGACTACGTGCCTGCCTTCAGGCTCCCCGGAATGTCAAGCCCAGGGAAATGGAGCCATGTCCAACACAGACTATGGTCTTCTCTTAATTACGCATGTATCCGGAACTAATGTTACTCTAGATCTTAGCACGGCCTACACGAATGGATCTAACGTGGCAATGCAAGGATGGGTGGACGTTGCTTCCGGAGGATCAAGCTTGACCAGCTTAGCTGGTGGTGCACCCTCGAACTACTTCATCCTATCCGGCGGTCTACAAACCGGCGACGCGATCTGGAACACGTTGGGCGCTCCGGTGCTGAACCAGACTACAACCGAATCAATTTTGGGCGATGCGAGAGATGTTAATGTTCTAAACTACACTCATACTAGTAATAGCCCATACGTGCACTTCTCCATATCCACCCAGTTCACGTTCGACAAGCAATACGGAATTCTAATCGAGTTCTCGCTCTCGACATCCACAACTAGCCCCTCCGGGAGTTCGCAGTTCACAACTTCCTATGGCATGGTCGCGAACAACATATGGCGCCTCGACAGTCTGCCCGACTTTACCGTCTCAAACTCAGGATCCATCAAGGTCCAGGCGGGCTCCTCAGGAACAACCACCCTCACCCTTTCGGACCAGTATGGTTTCGCCTCAACCGTCAACCTACAAGTAACAACACAACCAGGTCTGACCTGCACCCTCGACAAGACCAGCGTCAGAGGCTCGGGCACTGCAACCCTCAGCTGCACAGGCCAACCCGGCTCCTACAGCGTCACAATCACTGCATCCAGTGGCCCCTCAACCCACTCCACCCAAGTCCCGGTCCAAGTCAACCCTGCCGCAACACCAAACCAGCCCACCAACCAATCAAATCTCATCTACATCGGAATAGGTGTCGCTGCAGCGGTGGCGATTGCCGCAGTAGCCGGTTTCCTTTTCCTAAGACGAAAGGAAGAAGAGCCTCATACCGCTCCCACGGAAACGCCGCCACCTACTACTACAACCTAGGCATGATGTCGGAGTAACCTCCGGTTTTCAACCGTTCCTCATCCGTTAGCCGCAAGTCTGGGACTAGTTCGTTTGACGCTCTGACCATTCGACGGAAATTGGTGGAGGGTAATTTTCGTAGTGGTCTGAGCTGGTCGTTAAGTATCCCTACTAGGTCTCGCCCATCGGTCCTCTAGAAAGGGTCGATGGCATGGTCGAGATATCTATCGAGAATCTAACGAAACACTACGGAACGCTCGTCGCCCTCGAAAACGTGTCTCTCAAGATCGCTTCTGGCGAAGTCTTCGGACTTCTCGGACCCAACGGAGCGGGCAAGAGTACTCTTCTGAAGACTCTCGTTGGGATTCTCAGACCCACGAGTGGAACGATCCGAATAGGCGTTATCGACATTGTCGCGGACCCCGAGAAGGCGAAGAAGATGATCGGATACTTGCCAGAGAACCCTAGTCTCTACACCGGGCTTACCACGCAAGAGTTTCTACAGTTTGTTGGGAAGATTCGAGGCGTTCCGGATGATCTTCTCGACCGGGAGATCTCTGAATCGCTCAAGGGCTTCGGCTTGGAGGAGAAACGGAACAGTCTGGTCGGAACCTTGTCAAAAGGGATGAAACAGAAAGTGGCGTTGATTGCTACGAGCCTGCATAGTCCCCAGGTTCTGGTGTTGGATGAGCCGTTGACAGCCTTAGATCCAAAGACACGCGTTTCAGTCAAAGACTGGATTGGTGGACAGACGACCAGGGGCGTTACGACGATATTGTCGACTCATGATCTGGACGTTGCTCAGACCCACGCCGGAAGGATTGCGATCATCGATCACGGGAAGATTGTGGCGGTGGGCGATATTGAGAGTCTACGTAGTATGGCGAATACTGCGATCGATGCGAGACTGGAGGACGTGTTTCTGCGGTTGACTGAAGAGAAGGGCGAGGACCCGGCTCGACGATGAGCGTTGCGAGTCCACTCGGAACTGTTGGAATACTGGTCCGATACTGGGTAAAAGGACGGTTCACCAAGGCTACAATTCTAGGCCTAATTATCGGGGAATCTTTCTCTGTAATCTTCATCCTCTTCGGTAGCTCTACCTACCTCTCGTTCTCGAACAAGGTCGGATTGACAACCGGACTCTCGGAAGTTGCCGGCAGCCTCGTCCTCGCACTGTATCTCGTCGGGCTGATACAGAGCGGCTTCAACGGAGGCGGACTGCCTGTTAGTTCGAGCGATGTCGACTACGTGTTTACCTCTCCAGTGCCTCCGCGAGAGGTCTTTGCAGCCAAGGTCCTGCTCAACTCACTCACGACAGTGCTGTTCGGGTTTCCCCCAATAATCGTCCTCTACCTGCGATTCTCCGCATACTACCACACTCCAATGACCGCTGCTATTCTCGCCGGGCTCGTAACTCTCGTCTTCCTCGTAATCGGACTGCTGCTTGCCGCAGACATCACCCTCTCGCTAGGCCGCGGGATCGGCGAGCGGAAGAAACTCTGGAGAAACCTGTTCATTGTACTCGTATTGGTTCTGAGCCTTCTTCCGATTACTCTGCTAATTCCCGGAATTCCCGTCGAGATTGCGGATGTCACCAGAGTCCTGCCGAACGGGCTTGCGGCGATTGTCAGTGTCGGTCTTGTCAGTGGGATCCCGGGAGGGCTCGACTATCTCGTCGATCTTCTGCTGCTGTTCGCTTGGCTTGCAGGATTCCTGGTTCTCGGCGTGCGGATGGCACGCGGACACTTCTACGAACTTCTCGAAGTCTCAACACCAGGCGCGGAAAAATTCGATCATCCGAACCAAACTTCTCGACTCGACCCGCGCGGGAAGTCGATCTGGTCGATAGTGCGGCTAAAAGAGAAAATTCTGATCAGCCGGACCCGCGAAGCCCGGGCGCTCTTCATCAACGCCATGTTCCTCTCAGGCTTTCTAGTCATCTACGCACTGTCCGGATCTTTCCAGTCTTCGCCTACCTCGTTTCTCTTCATCCTCTTCATCATCGGATCCTTCGGGTCCGGAACGGCGTCCCGGTGGATTGAGAAAGAGCGCCTCTGGATTCTGAAATCATCCCCCGTCAGTATGCGGAGATACGTAAAGGAGGTCTACAGGGCGCGGGTCTCACCACTATTGATCTATCTCATCCCAGTCACCATAGCGGTGGGTGTTCCGTTGGTCTTGAGTCAGCTGCCCACGCCATCGTTGTTGTTGGGCGTGATCCTGGCGCTTCCAGGCGCGTTGGAGATTGCGGGCATAACAATGGCTGGTGGAATGTACTTCGCCTCACGATACGGCCAGAGTAGCGCGGATGATATTCTGTCGTCGCAGGCGCAGGAACTAGCGGATATCCGAAGGGTCCTCTTTCAGACAATCATCAACTTGATCATGGTCTCACCGATTATTCTGCTTGTGTTGGTCTCCGAGGCACTCGCATCAATAACGGGACCAGCCGCGCTTCCAATATTGGCAGTCGGCATGGTGTTGATCTCGGTTGTCTTCACTGGCTTGTCGATCAACCTTCTACTGAACAGAGCCGGAGACGCCATCACGCGAAGAGAAGACTTGTAGCGGGCTTGCCAAATTCTAGACGATTGCTCGGCGGGCCTGAAGGCATAAGTCTCAGCCTCAGTGTTCTGCGCGTGTGAATCTCTCGAGCCAAATAGATTCCCGAGTCTTGAGGGTTCTTAACAGAAGGCTCTTGGCTTCACAATACCTGTCCCGGAAAGCTTCAGGGCCTCGCGCAGTGGTGAAGGTCGCGGAAGCATGCTGCGGAATCAATTCCCAGGACCTTCTCGAGAGCAACTCATCGTTCTGGGCCAGAATAGACGGGTTCCGAGACTCGGACCTTACATCCGAACTCAGACCCAAGGGAGGTCTTGTCAGAACATGGACTGTCCGAAGCACGATGCACACTATTCCTTCAAAGGATTACTGGGTCTACGTGCTCGGTGGCCCAGGCAGACGGTTCCAACCATGGTTCGACAGGACGGCAAAGAAACGTGGCATTCCCGACCGGGATTTCAGAGTCCGATTTCTCTACCAGCCATTTCTCGATCATATCAAGGGTCGAGCGGTGACGTCAACCAAAGTCAAGCAGTTCATGATTGAAAGGCTAACCAGGCATGGTCTGCGGAGCAGAATGAAACTGCAACGAGGATGGTCAAGCACGCCCATCCAGGGACCATCGTGGACAGGCATGTCCGAGATGTCCCATCTCGGTCTGCTGGTCAATTCTGGAAGAAAAGGTTCTGAGACCCTCTGGATGGGGTCAGCCGACTACCTTGCTGCCCCACGAAGCTTTCCCGATCCAGAAGAGTGCACTGTTGAGCTGGTTAGCAAGTACATCGAACGTTATGGGCCAGTAACTCGTGAAGACATCGTGTACTGGTCGTTCCTTCGAAAGGACCAGGTAGACGCGGCTCTTGAGGGTTTGAAGAAGGACCTGACTAAGGAAAGCCTGCATTCGAGAGAGGAATATTTTTCGTTCGGTGAAGGGTCCGGCGAGGGAGTTGAACCGCCTCGCGTGGTTATTCTACCTGAATTTGACAGTCTGATGATGGGATACAAGAACAAATCCAGATTCCTTTCTCAGGACAGAGTCAAGAACGTCTTTGGGAGCTTCGCGGCGGTCAACCGAACCATTCTTCTGGATGGATTTGTCGCGGCAACCTGGAAGCGGAAGAAAAATCGCACAGTCATGATGGTGAATGTAAGCCCGCTGCGACTCTTGAGAGCTAGAGAAAGAAGGTCAATTGAAGAAGAGTTTGTAAATTATGCTGAGTATCAAGGCAGCAAGATTTCAGTTGAATTCAGGAAATAGATAGGAAGCCTCAGGTCATCGTTTTGCGTAACAGGACCTCGCCAGGAACTACTAGCATCTCTCTGTACATGTTGAGAGTGTGAAGATTCCCATGTCGCTTGGAGACTTCGCTGAAGCTCGTTGGGGTGAATCCTTCTGACGCGAACAGTCCTTCAGAAGGTTTGTTGTCCTTTTCCACGCTAGCGAACACCTCTTGCATGCGGGACGCCTTGAAGCGCCGAAGGGCGTCTTCCAGAAGTAGTTTTGCGATGCCTTTTTTCCGGTGAGCTTTTGCCACGGCGATGTAATACACATACCCGGTGCTCCCTTCTAGTGTTTTCAACATGATCAAGCCGACTGGTTTGCCTGATGACATGGCGGCTCTGACTGCTTCTATGTCTCGAAGGGTCCTTTTCGAATGTAGAAGGTACCATCCTTCGAAACTCTCTTCTAGTATCCATTCCAGGCCAGCCCTTTCCTTGGCCGGAACGTCTATGATCGAGACATCTTCTTTATCGGTCATAAACAAAAGACTCGCTCAGCGTTGCGCCACAGTATCTTCTCCTTGTCAGGTTCGCCCACATCCAACCTCCTCACCAAGTCTAATGCTTCGGAGTGTTTCGTGACTGGATAATCGGTTCCGAAGATGATCTTGTCTGTGCCGCCTGCATAGTAGATTGCTTCGCTGATCTTCTTGGCAAGCCACTCAACATACTTCTCTGCGTATCCCTTACTCCCCGTGATCAATCCGGAAATGTCCGCGTAGACATTCGGATGTTTGTAGATGAGCTCGGCGACGTCCTCAAACCATGGATTGCCAAAGTGGCAGAGGATCATGGTTAATCCCTCCCTCTTGTTGGCGAGTCCGTCAAGTGTCAGCGGATGCGAGCGGGCAAGGTCCCCCGTGCTGATTGCTGTGTCCCCTGTGTGGAAGAGCACTGGGAGCCCTTCGGACTCGGCGTAGTCGTATAGCCTGCTGAATACAGGGCTTTCCGCTGATGCCTCCACATAGCCCAGCCTGATCTTGAAGGCCTTAACCTCCTTCTTGTTCTCCTCGGCGAGCTTGACAGCAGCCTTCACTTCTTTGGCAGTCGGCTCTACCGTAACCACGGGCGCGAGCATTCCGCCGCTCCGTGCGCATAGCGTGATGATTCTGTCGTTTGGAAGGGAGACACCTCCTTGTAAGGGCGGGCTAAGAAGGAGCCCGCTCATGATCCCATAACTCTCCATTGTCGCTAGCAACTCTTCTAGGGTGTATCTCAGCCCGTTCATCCGTGCAAATCGGATTAGGGCGTCGTCTTGCCGTTCGGACAAGTGCACATGGGCGTCGATGATTTTTTGCAACAATTCCCATTCTGCGGCTGAATCTGAATAAGGGTTGTTGCGTCGATCCTGGGGGCCACCGAACAAACCAAGATTGATTCGACACTGATCGATACGGCTTTAGTCCGGTTAGAGACAATCGTGGGCTTGGAGTGTCCGCAGAGCTTCCTGAAGAGTATTCAACAAAGGAATTGTCGAAGAGGACTTGGCCTGATTTTGAAAAGCTTTCCTGAAACAGGGGGTCGTGGGAGATGGGTGGTGGTGTTGGTGCACTCACCATCACGTATCATCTTACTCGTTGCCTGAGAACCAGCAACCGCGGAGCCGAGCCGAGAGAGCGGTGAGAAACCATCGCCAGAAAGCAGAGCTCGTCGAGAAGGGATGTGCCGCGGGGTCTTGGTATATGCGAAGGGAGAACCGATAGGATGGTGCCAGTACGGCACCAGGGAGGAACTTCCCCGAGTTGACAATACCCAAGGGTATCGACGACTCGCCCTTGAGGATGGCACAGACAAGTTATGGAGAATTACCTGTTTTGTCTTTGACAAAGAGCATCGGCAGCGTGGAGTGGCTAGTGCAGCGTTGAGGAGGGCGTTGGAAGCGATAAGGAAGAAGGGCGGAGGTCTGGTCGAGGCCTATCCAGTGAGTAAGAGTGATCAAGGATTAAATTATCTGTACTGTGGAACAGTAAGAGTGTTCGAAAAGGCCGGATTCAAGACGATCGCGTCGTTGGCGACTGGCAGAACCCCTACTGTTGTAATGCGAAGGACGATCTGAAAGGTCTTACTAATTTGCCAGCGTAGCACGGCTCAACACTTATCTCATCGACTGAACCTAACAAACCTATCAATGCAGTCGATGACAAGCAAGGTCGAGATTCGCGATATAGCAAATGGCTTGTGGATCTGGCGTGCGGAACATCACCACTGGAAGCCAGGCGACGACTGGCAACCGATTGTCACCTCGACCTACGTCGAGTCAGGGGGTGAGAGACTGGTGATCGACCCACTCGTCCCGAAAACACCCTCCCCAGAATTGTGGAAGCGTCTAGACAGTCGGCCACCAACGATGGCCACGATCATTATCCCTGACCATGTGCGGGACATCGACGAGTTCGTCCGTCGCTACGAAGTCCGTGCCTTTGGTCCGCGGCTCTTCTGGCCTGACGACTTGCCGAAGAGCAAGCTGGAGATGATCGAATCGGATATGGTACTTCCCGGAGGTTTCGTCGCTCTTTACGATGGAAGAGGGCGCCTTGAGACGCCGCTCTGGTTGCCTGAGCAGCGGGTGATAGTCTTTGGAGATGGACTGACCGAGCGGGGAGGCGACCTTCGGATCTGGGGTTCGCCGTGGCACGAGAAGCGAGCGTTGCCAGCGCTACGCGCGTTGCTCGAGCTTCCATTTGAGCAAGTAATCATTTCACACTGCGACCATGAACCGGTGCATAGCCGCGCAGCCTATGAGCGTGCCTTGGAACTCTCCCCTTGGGAGGGCTAGCGATCCCAGATGCGAGTCTGCTCCCCGGCGCGTAGTTACGCTGATCTCCACTACTACTTGGGCTTCCCTGCCCTGAGCCCTCCTAGCCTAGACATCATATCAGCGTCGTCTGTCAAGTGACGGATGGTCCAACGTTTTGGGGGATTGCGAACGGTGCCCACTCAAGTCGAACAGGGACAGAACAGCACTGGCTATAGTTGGCCATGCTTCCGATTCCGGGTCGATTAGTTCGTAGTGACCAATACTGTCGAGCTTGACCAGAGTGGGCCGGTCGCCCAGCTTCTCTGCTTTCTCGACGTAGGCTTCGGACTGGGAAACGGGGACGGTATCGTCTGCTGTTCCATGAACTAGAACTTGTCTCGCGTCGGTCGGGAGGAGCTCTATTGGGGAGCCTGCATCGTACCGTTCCGGTTGTTCGGCGGGTGTTCCGCCCATGAGCCGCGTTACGGTACCGTGTCCAAGTTTCTGCTTCCGCGCGAGACGCAGGTCCGATACCCCTGCGAGCGACACGACGCTGGTGAGGGCCTGCTTCTGGTCGCTGTGAAGAGGTGAGCCTTTGCCGATTCGGTGTCTGCCCGCGAGCCAGAGGGCTAGATGGCCGCCGGCAGAGTGGCCAATTATGGCTGTTCGGGCCGGGTCGAAGCGCGGGTCGGGCAACATTGTTTGGAGAATGTTGTGGGTTGCGAGGCTGATGTCTTGAAAGGTTCCAGGCCAGCCGCCACCCCAAGTTGCCGATCCTCCGGTATTCTATGTTGCTTGTGATCATTCCTTTAGTGGTGAAGGCGGCGCAGAGATGCCCGATATGCGATAGGTCATAACGGGACTGCCAGAAACCACCGTGGACAACGAAGAGCAGCGGGAAGGGTCCCTTGCCGTTGGGAAATCGAAGCTCAGCGAACTGACTTGGCTCACTGCCGTAAGAGACCCTCAGGTCGAAAGGAGGTGGGGCCCTGTCTAGGATGCCGCTCAAGGTTGCCTATGTCCACGTCTTACGCGGTTTAGGTTGCTCGCATTTAGATTTCTTTGTTAGACCGGTCTGGCAGGACTATGCAGGTTCTCCTCGATCGTTCAAGCCACTATAGGCGTAAAAGCTTTTAAATGCATCGAACCATAATATTGAGACCATGGTTGCTTGGAGTCCCCGAAACACGATAATAGTCGCGGTATTATTGTCCGCACTGGTGGGAGGTCACCGGGCTCGGCGTCTCATATCTCACCCGCATCACCCCAACGGCCCAGACGCGGGACTTCTATTTATTCGGCGTTGACCAATCGTTCAACTCTAGCCTCGCCTCAGGACTGAAAGCAGACTACTCATACTCGTCTAGCGTCATAACCGCAAACAAAGGCGACACCTTGGTGATTCACTTCTATAACCCAACCGATCAGAACCATACCTTCACCATAGGATCTCCATACGCGAACGATGTGTTCGTAGCAGCGCATCCTACTGACCAAAGCCCAATCCATAACGTAACCATATCAATCACTGCGAACCAGGCTGGAATATTCCCGTTTCACTGCAGATTCCACATGCCATCCATGTCGGGAAACATCGTGGTTCAGGGAACGATCGATGAGACGCGGAGGAAAGGCCTTCGACGTAGGAAAGTGACAGATTCTGGGTCTTTATGCTCACAATTTTGAACAGCATCCGATAGATCGTCTCGATGCGAGGAGCACTCGGGCCAAGAAATTCTGGCTCTGGAAAATATCCATCATGTACATTTATGTGCATCAGCTCACGTATTTCTCGTTCACTCCTCGCGAGTCGTCGTTCCGCAAACCTAAAAAAGACGCCTTGGAAATGTAGTCGCATAATCGGTGTGAAGGCGATGGGTGGTCATCTTTACTGGCATGAGTGCCGCGTCGAGACCATCCTCGGCGATTAGGCACAAGAACCAAATCTCCACGCCCCAAGGCTCGCCTCGTTCTCCCCGTCTCCATCGCACACGCTCTTTGCGTGAACGCCACCGCTTACTTATTGTCAAGTTCGGCGGATCCAGCTTATCCAACCCCAAAAGAATCAACCTGGCCGTAGAATCTGTTGCGCTAGAGTACGCTCGTGGAAACCGTGTTGTCGTCGTTGTCAGCGCTGTAGGTAACACGACAGAGCAACTTCTACAACTGACAAACGGGGGCGCTGAGCTGGTTGAGACTGACAAAGATGACATTTTGGCGATGGGAGAGAGGACGAGTGCTAGGATTTTCGCGGCCTCGTTGAAGTCTCGTGGGATGCAAGCACGATACTATGATCCATCCGACCGAGACTGGCCCATCATCACTGACAACAATTTCCTAAACGCAAACCCTCTCAAGACCAATAGCATCCAGCGAATCCGACGCTACCTCAAGCCAGTCCTCGATGACGGAGTGGTTCCGGTAATAGGAGGATTCATTGGTCGAACAAAAGATGGACGGATCAGCACGCTCGGACGAGGAGGAAGCGACACGACAGCTCTCCTCCTAGCTATGGCACTGGAAGCGGACGAGGTCGTGTTGGTAACCAACGTGCGTGGAATCCTCAGCGCCGACCCGAGCATGGTCGGGAACGCCCGGGTCCTCCCGAAGATCGACATGAAAACATTGATCGGAATTGCTGACACCGGAACAAAATTCATACACCGCAAGGCGTTGCGGTTCAAAGATCCCAGCATCAACATTCGCGTAATATCCAACACGAATGGAAAGCTAGATTCGCAAGGAACGCTGATTACCGGAAGCTCGCTTCCCGAGCCAGAAGTGACAGTAAACAATCCCCACCCAGTCGCATCCATAACCATCGTAGGAACAGGCCTGCCTCGCCAGCCAGAACTTGTGCAGAAGATCTCGAAATTTGCCGGAGCAAATCTAGTAGCTGTCTCCCAGGATAGTGACAGCGCGATTCTCTACGTCAAACAAACATCAAAACTACAACAGCATATAACGAGACTTCACGACGCTATCCTGAATGATCCTCACGGGATAGCCATTGCCGCCAGGATGGGAATGGCGCTCATCACAGTCAAGGGAGTTGGCTTGGAAGAGACGCCTGGAGTGGTCGCGAGAGTAAGTGATGCGTTGCAGTCGAATAACATCAACATGTTCGGTGTTCTCACAATAACATCCTCCGTCCTCGTCCTCGTCGACTGGAAGGTCAGAAGACAGGCGGGTAAGTTGATCAGAACCTCGCTGGAGAACAACTAGAATGGTGAACAAGAGAAAGGTAGCCGTCCTCGGCGCGACCGGAATGATGGGTCAGAAATTCGTCCAGCTACTAGCCCACCACCCATGGTTCGAGGTGAGCGCGGTCGCCGCATCCGACAATAGCGTTGGTAAAGAATACGCCACCTCTATCGGCTCAAGAAAAGAGGCAAACCTCCCCGAGGAGCTAGGAAGACTCGTGGTTACAGAACCCAAGCCGCAAGCCCTCGACGACCCAGGCCTCGCCTTTTCGGCGCTGCCTGCTGAAGTCGCAGGACCAGTCGAGGAGGACTTTGCTAAAGCGGGAATGCCCGTCTTCTCCAACGCATCATCCCACAGAATGGATCAATTCGTCCCGCTCATGAATCCAGAAATAAACCCTGAGCATGCTGAGATGGTAGAAGAACAGAAACGAAGGATGAAGACGGACGGGTTCATTGTCGCCAACCCCAACTGCACGACCGCGATCCTGTCCCTCTCTCTCAAACCTCTCCTCGACAAGTTCGGCCTCGAAACCGTCATCGTGTCCTCAATGCAAGCGGTGTCCGGCGCAGGCTATCCCGGAGTATCATCGCTCGACATCATGCAGAACGTCATCCCATTCATCCGAAACGAAGAGGAAAAAGTCGAACGTGAAACCAACAAGATACTGGGGACTATGCCGAAACCAGCAGGGATCACAGTCTCTGCGACCTGCAACAGGGTCCCAACACTCCACGGACACATGGAGGCAGTCTTCGCCAAAACACGATCACCTGCAACACCCAACGAAATCGTCAGAGTGATGAGAGAGTTCAAAGGAACTCCTCAGCGGCTGAAGCTCCCCTCAGCACCTGAGAATCCGATTGTTGTCCGAGAGGAGGAAGATCGTCCCCAGACGAGGCTCGATGTTGATGAAGGAAATGGAATGACAGTAACTGTAGGACGCGTTCGGCGAGACCCGGCTTTGAATGGTCTCAAGTATATGGCCCTCGGCCACAACCTCGTCCGCGGTGGAGCTGGGTGCTCCATCCTCAACGCCGAACTATTTCTCGCGAAGAAGCTCATCAGGTGATCGAAGAAAAATGGAAACAGGAAAAACCCGCAGACTGAGACGAATATTCCGACGGGACGGTAGGACGGTCATCATACCCATGGACCACGGAGTAACAGTCGGACCTGTCGAAGGTCTCACAAACATGGAAGCGACCATAGACAGTGTAGCCAACGGGGGAGCGGACGCCGTCCTCGTCCACGCCGGCATAGCTAAGACAGTGGACAACCGAGCGATGGGACTCATACTCCACCTCTCTGGCGCCACACGACTAACCCTCGAACCCAACTGGAAAACACAACTCTCCAGCGTCAAACAAGCCCTCCGGCTAGGTGCGGACGCAGTATCCGTTCACATCAACGTCGGATCCGAACACGAGCAAGACATGCTCGACCAGTTCTCGCGAATACTCGATGAAAGCGACGATGTCGGCCTACCAGTCGTCGCAATGATGTACCCGAGAGGACCTGGAATCCAGAACGAACACGCCTACGAGGTGGTCAGCCATGCAGCACGGCTCGGTTACGAGCTCGGTGCAGACATTGTCAAAACGAACTATACAGGCGATGTTGAGAGCTTCCGAAACGTCATCAAGAGCGTCAAGGCACCCGTAGTGGTCGCTGGCGGGCCAAAAGCAGGCAGGGAATCAGAAGTTCTCCAGATGGTCTCAGACTCTATCAAGGCAGGAGCAGGCGGAGTATCCATCGGGCGAAACGTGTTCCAGCATAGCAAGCCAACCTTGATGACCAGAGCACTCGTCGAGATAGTCCACAACGGCAGCACCCCCACGCAAGCACTCTCTATTCTGGGTGAAAGAAGTGAAAGAATTCTGGCTAGAGCCTAACCCGGATCTGTCCGCACAAGCCATCCGCAAGATGGTCGACGAGGCTAGGCCACACGCGATCGTTACTGACACTAACCTTCCAGGGGTCGCCACAAAGATCGCCTCACGGCAGGAAGGAACGGACATCCTCGTCACGTCAAGCTTTGACCAATTGTCCAGCGCCAAGAAGAACAAGATGGCCGTAGCGCTCGAGGTTAGTATCCGCGACCAGAAGGACCTTGACAACATATCGCAAGCACTGGAGCTGCATCCCGACTATCTCCTGATCAACTGTCCCAACTGGAAAATCATCCCACTCGAAAACCTGATCGCAAAAGCGAAAGGACGTTGCAAACTTCTAGCCAGAACCACAAGCTTTGATGAAAGCATGGCAGCCCTATCAACTCTCGAGCTGGGAGCAGATGGAATAGCCCTTGCCTCCCAGGACACAAATGAGATTCTCAACACCCGAGACTTGGTGATTGGAGACTCCGAAGACGTCTCCCTCTCGACTGCGCGTGTTACAGCGATCAAGCTCATTGGAACGGGATCCCGGGTCTGTGTAGACACGACTGAGATCCTCGAGGCCGGTGAGGGACTGTTGACCGGTTCTTCTTCGCAAGCGCTCTTCCTAATAGAGGGCGAAGTGCATCCGAACCCTCACGTGAACTCGCGACCGTTTAGGGTAAACGCCGGGCCGGTCTCATCATACATTCTGACGGCGAACGGAAAAACGCGGTATCTTTCCGAGCTATCAGCAGGGGAAACTGTACTCCTGATCCACAAGAGCGGGAGAACAAGGAGGGTTGACGTCGCGAGGGTTAAGATTGAACGTCGGCCAATGATTCTAGTTGAGGCAAATATCGGAAACCGAAAGTTGACGACGATCGTTCAGAATGCTGAAACGGTCCGGCTGGTCACTAGAGACGGGTCTAAATCAGTTTCAGAGATCAAGCCCGGCGACGAAGTACTTGTCCGACTCGAGGAAGGCGGGCGACACTTCGGAACAAGAGTAGCAAGCGAGATGATCATCGAGAAGTGAACCCCAAAGTTTGCGTCTCCATATCCTCAACCGACACTCCTGAACTATTAGGAAGAGCGCAGAGAGCCGAGAGACTGTCAGCCGACCTCGTAGAGGTTCGCTTGGATAGGCTCAGGAGCTACCATGGACTCACAAAGATAGCCCGAGCAATAGAGAGTCCAATCATCGGAACCAACAGGCCCCTCTCGGAGAAAGGGTCATTCGATAGATCCGAGGCTGAGCGTCTGAGAGTCTTGATGGAGGCGGTAGAGGGAGGATTCCAATACGTAGACCTAGAACTCACCACAACCAAGCTCGATCGCGTCATCAAAACGTTCAGGGAAAAAGGCGCCAAGATAATACTATCTCACCACGATCACTTCAGAACCCCTGACCCGGCGAAACTTGCCTTAACTCTCGAGCAACTCCAGGAGTTCAAACCCGATGTCTGCAAGATCGTTACGACAGCTCAGATGCCTGAGGACAACCTCACTGTTCTCGGCCTATTGAAAGCGAATCATCAGAACTCACCACTTGTCAGCTTTGCCATGGGACAGGCGGGAGTCTGGTCAAGACTACTCGCTCCGTTCTACGGAGCACCCTTCACCTACGCCTCCCTTGAAGGGGGACAGGAGACCGCGCCTGGACAGTCGACGATTGCCGAACTTCGCCGAATCTACGAGATGCTTGGCGTGGAGTAACAGTTCATGATCAAAGGGGACACCAGAGTCCACTCTCTCTACGGATCGCCAGTGGCCCACAGCCTCAGCCCTGTGATCTTCAACACGACCTTCGAGAAACTATCCCTCAACAGGACCTACGTGTCCTTCGAGGTCAGCCAAGACGATTTGAAAAATGCGGTAGAGGCAGCCCGCACTCTCGGGTTTGACGGCTTCAACGTCACTATGCCTCACAAGACTACTATTCTGGAAATGCTGGATCGGGTTGACCAAGATGCCGAGAAAAGCGGGTCAGTCAATACTGTTGCTCGAACTAAGAGTGGACTTGTGGGATACAACACCGACGGAGAAGGAGCCGTCAGAGCGCTAAGGTCTTACGGTTTCGAGCCTAGCGATAAGCGGATAGTGGTGCTCGGGGCAGGAGGAACAGCCCATGCACTAGTCCACTGTCTTTCGAGGGAAAACAATACGATCAAGATTTTTAGCAGAACTTTGGACAGAGCTCGAGAGCTAGCCGATAACGCACCCGGCCGCAGCGGAATTTCCTATGAGGAACTTACAAAGAGTAGTCTAGAGAACTGTCTCCATGATACGGACCTTCTCGTCAATGCAACCCCGATACCGACCTCGTCCCTCGCGTCCCAACTCAAGATCCCGATCGACATGTTCAGAGAAACAAGCTGGGTCTTCGACCTCGCATACAACAAGCCCGTGGAACATATTCCGGCACGACTCGGCATGATAAGCCCGTTAGAGATGCTTGTACAACAAGCTGCCTTGTCCTACGAGATCTGGCTCGGCGGGAGTGCTCCGTTCGCTCTGATGCGATCGTCCCTCGTGGACTATCTCGGAAGGGATTGGAAGTGAAGGTGATGGGGCAGGCTCTGTCTCACGGAGCCATTAGCATTCTGAACGCGTTTCCAACCGGAAAGGGAGGCGCTCTCGGGGTAGACCTTTGGACCCGAGCCAAGCTCAGCCTACGAGAAGGACCTGGCCAGATTTCCGGATTCATGTCATCTGATCCCCAAGAATCTAACAGGCTCGCAGTCACGGTGGTCCAGAAGACCCTGAAGCACTACGGGTACGAACGAAAGCTGCACGGAGAGGTGATCACTTCGTCAAACATTCCCGCGTCCGTAGGTCTCAAGAGTAGCAGCGCCGCAGCCAACGCAGTTGCCCTAGCGACCGCGTCCGCAATTGACGAACAACCAGATGATGACACGCTCGTTGAGATTGGAGTGGAGGCGTCTATCGAAGCGGGAGTAAGTCTCACTGGCGCTTACGACGACTCGTTCGCATCCTATCACGGCGGGGCCGTTCTGACCGATAACGACCATAGAAAGATCGAAAAAATTCTCAAGATTCCACGAGACATTAGAATCCTAATACTTGTGCCCCCGCGAAAAACTCGAACTGGACAGCTAGACCGGATAAGATTTGCCCCGATCCGACGGATCTCAGAATTAGCATACGGCGAAGCCAACAACGGTCACATATGGGACGCGCTTACTCTAAACGGTCTCGCGCTCTCATCCGTCCTTGGAGAAGACCCCCGTCCAGCTCTCTCAGCTATAGAAGCGGGAGCGTTTGGAGCAGGATTATCCGGAAAGGGCCCGGCTGTCGCAGCCATAGTCGACGAGAAGGGCTCGAAGGCAGTGCGGCAAGCGTTCGAGAAATTCGACGGACGAATAATCGAGGCAAATCCGAATTTCACGAGAACGATGATCGAAACTTGAGAGTCAGGATCAAGGGTCCACAGGTACTGCGCGGAAAAGTGAAGGCCCCCGGTTCCAAAGCATACACCCACAGAGCACTACTGGCCTCTCTATTGTCGGAGGGAGAATCGATTATCGAAGGAGCGTTGCAATGTGATGATACCCAGCGAACCCTGGACGGGATCCAACGGTTGGGAGCGAAAGTGGTTGTTAAGAAAACCCGAACGATCTCCCGTGGGATCGGGACGCCGACAACCACTAACAGGCCCATAGATTGTGGCGAGTCAGGAGCCACTCTAAGGTTCCTTACCGCTATTGCATCCACTTCTCAGAAGACAGTTAGGCTATCGGGTAGCCCAAGACTTGCCAATAGACCGTTGGATCCGCTTGTAAAAGCCATCAATACTCTAGGCGCCTCCGCTCGGATGATTTCCAACACAAGTGGATTTGAGGTGCTGGTTAGGGGCCCTCTTAGGGGAGGGGAAGTCACGGTTCGGGGGGACATCAGCTCCCAGTTCCTCTCAGGACTCCTCTTCGCAGCCCCCCTCGCGAGAAGAGACGTCACCATAAACGTCGAAGGCGCACTCGAATCGCGCCCGTACATCAAGATGTCTATTGACGTGTTGAGGAAGCATGGAATCTCGATCGATGAATCTGATGCGAAGTTTAGGATTCAGGCACCGCAAAAGCTCGTGCCCTCCTCCCATCAAGTTCCAGGAGATTTTTCATCTGCAGCCTTCCTCATTGCTGCGACCGGAACGGCTGGAAAAGAGATCACAATTTCTGGCCTCGGGTCCTACGAGTTTGAACCTGATTCTGCATTATTGAAAATCGCTCCTGAGGTCGGGCTCGAAATCCAACAGAATGAAGACTCGCTGACAATTTCGAGCGGAGAACTAGACGGATTCGAGTTTGACGCGAGCGACAACCCGGATCTCGTCCCGCCGCTCGAGGCCATCGGATGCTTCGCGGACGGCACGTCAGAAATTCGGGGGGTCAGGCGACTGGTTTACAAGGAGTCAAACCGGTTGCAAACTCTACCGATGGAACTGGCGAAGATGGGCGCCAAGATCCATGTCGAAGATGACATGATTAGGATTGAAGGATGCAGAGAATTGATCGGAAGCGCGCTCGACTCGCATAGCGACCATCGGGTCGCGATGGCATGCGCAACCGCTTCTCTTGGTGCTACCGGAGAGTCAACAATACGCAATTCGGAAGTCGTTTCGAAATCTTACCCTGAGTTCTTCCAAGACCTCGCCAGATTGGGTGTGCAACTTAATGTGGAGTAATTCCATCGGCAAAGCCTTCGTAGTTGCCTGCTTCGGAGAAAGCCACGGGCCGGCAGTGGGGGTTACAGTAGACGGCTGCCCCGCAGGACTACCATTAACCGTTGATGATATTCAACGAGCATTGGACTTGCGGATCCCGCAAGAGAAAGAGGTTGTTTCTGCGCGACGAGAGCCCGATATTGTAGAGTTATTCTCTGGGGTGTTCCAGGACCATACAACTGGTGCTCCAGTAACTCTGCATATCAGGAACAGGGACGTGATATCCTCTGATTATGAGCCTCTGAAAGACGTCGTCCGGCCTGGGCACGCGGACTACCCTGCGAAGGTGAAGTATGGTGGTTTCAGCGATTACCGTGGAGGCGGAAGACTCTCAGGACGAATGACCGCAGCATTCATAGCCGCTGGAGCGATCGCCCAGAAACTTCTCTTCGTATCTGGAGTGGAGGTCCTCGCATACACACAGGCAATCAATGGAGTCCGATTGGATGAGCCTCCTAGTATTGAGGCTGTGAAGAAGATCACGTACGAGAACTCGATGAGATGCCCGGACGGGGTTTTGGCGGAGAAAATGCGCCAGGTTGTGCTAAGCGCGAAGGCTGATGGGGACAGTGTCGGGGGAGTCGTCGAGTGTACCGCGCTAAACCTCCCCGTGGGCGTCGGCGAACCTCTCTTCGACGCCATCGACTCTGAACTGGCCAAGATACTTTTCGGAATCCCCGCAGTCAAAGGAGTTGAGTTCGGAGCCGGGTTCCGGGCAACCCGTCTGAGAGGATCCGAAAACAACGATCAGTATGTACTCAAAGAAGGAAAAGTCGTCACACTGACCAACAATTCAGGCGGAGTTCTAGGGGGAATGTCGATCGGAATGCCGTTGCTCCTCAGAGTTGCTTTCAAGCCACCCTCCTCAATCGCGAAGGAGCAGAAGACCGTGAACATTTCTGAGATGGAGGAGGCCACGCTCGGGGTCAAGGGACGACACGACCCGTGCGTAGTCCCCAAGGCCGTCCCCGTCGTCCAAGGAATGGTGGCGATAGGACTGGCGGATTTGATGATCCGCGGAGGAATGATCCCTCGAGTCATCAAGAGCTAACTCCCAATGGACGACGTCAACAGGATTCGAGAAAGGATAGACGAGCTCGATCGAGAGATAGTTCAGCTTCTCAAAAACAGGTACGAAAATACAAAGTTACTTGGCCGGATCAAGCGACAAAGAGGCTTCGACTATCGAGATACCAAGCGAGAGAAAATCATTCTCCGAAACATAGAACACGCAGCCACATCATTGCATCTCGATCCGAGCCTTATACGGCCAATATTTGACCAGATTCTTTCTCTCAGTGTCCAGGCCCAACGAGACCAGGCTGAAAAGTCGGCGAAGAGACTTGACCAGACAAAAATCCTAATCGTAGGAGGAACCGGTGGAATGGAACGTTTCTTCGCAAGGTTCGCCAGCCTCCAAGGAGCGAAAGTCAAGTTGGCCGGCCGAGAGATCAACAAGACTCGGACAGCTGCCAAAGAGATTGGTGTTGAACCTGGAACAATCCTGGACGCAACCTCCTCGGACATTGCGATCCTCTCCGTGCCGATAGAGGAAACTGTCAGAGTCGCCACCGAGACGGCGTCGCTCATGACTACCAGCAGCCTCCTTATTGATCTCTCCTCGGTCAAGACAGGGATATCGGATAGTATTGCGGAAAAAATCCGAAAGGGTCTTGAGTACGTGAGTTTGCATCCTCTCTTTGGACCCAGCATAGATCATCTTCATAATCAATCCATCATTGCCGTCTCCTACCGGGCTGGCCAGAAATGGTCCAAGCTGGCCCGTGCTTTACAGGGTGGCGGAGCGAGAGTCCAGACAATGTCCGCTGTTCAGCATGACAAGGCTATGGCGTACGTACAAGGCCTCCATCATTTTGCTCTGATTTCTCTCGGCCTAGCCCTCGATGGTAAGGGCGGAGAACCTAGAACTCAATCTCTTAGAGAAACCGAAGGCAGGATTGTTCACTTGCTAAACAGTTGGGATACGATTGTTGGAATTCAGCAGTCGAACCCTTTCCTCGCTCCCGTTAGACAGAAATTTCTCGAAATTGCTACTAGGCTCGAGCAGACAAAATTGAAGCATGCAGGTGGCGTGAGAAGAAGGCTTGCATCTAATGTACAGAAGTGGTCACGCAAGCTATAAAAGCGACATGCGGGCGAGGAGGTAGAGGCGACATCCATGGGGTATGGTCTTTGGACAGCATCTGACAACACGCCCCACCAGGCTGAACTACCTTCCGCTACAGACTAGAAACCAACCAATCGACATTTTCTCAACAATCAGAAACAAGTCAGACACATGCTTCATTCTCGAATCCGTTGAGGGACCTCGCCGACTAACCAGATATACGTTCCTCGGATTCGATCCACAAAAGATCATTCGAACCTCCAATAGACAGGCTGAAATCTTCGATAGGCCGAGATCGGAAAGACGAATCGAGAAGTGCCAAGACCCTCTAGTTCTCCTAGAGAATCTCAATACTCCCGTCAAGGAACGAAACCCGGGCGAAAGATACGCGGGAGGACTAGTAGGATACGCGTCCTACGACCTCGTACATTCTTTTGAAAGAATCCCAAGATCAGGGAACAAAGGCAACGGGTTCCCGGATGTGGAATTCGGACTCTTCGAAGATGGAATCGTCTTCGACCACCTAAGCGGCAAAGCACACTACTTCTACCGTGACGAAAACAGAATGGAGAAAGCGAAAGAACTACTGAAAGGCTCCGTGGATATCGACCAGGTCAGCTTCGGCAGGCCCAGGTCGAACATTAGCCAGGAGGATTTCTGCGGACGAGTCGAACGTGCAAAAGATTACATTGAATCAGGGGACATTTTCCAGGTCGTTCTATCGAAGAGGTACAAGATTCCGTTCAAAGGCTCACTCCTCCGGTTCTACCACGCCCTGAGGAGAATCAATCCATCTCCATACATGTATTACCTCAAGTTTGGCAAGAGGGAAATTGTGGGCTCCAGCCCAGAGATGCTGGCCCGCAAGATTGGTCGCAACGTGGAAAGCTTCCCCATTGCGGGAACACGGCCCTTCACAGGAGATTCCGCGCGAAACAAGGCACTAGCGGCCGAATTGCTTCAGGACGAGAAGGAACGGTCGGAGCATGTTATGCTCGTGGACTTGGCGCGGAATGATCTGGGTAGGGTCTGCGACTACGGGACGGTTAGAGTTCCCGAGTTCATGAGAGTTCAGGGCTACAGTCATGTCCAGCACATTGTTTCACGAGTCACAGGACAACTGAGAAGGAACGCGACTAGTTTCGACTTGTTAAAAGCCATCTTTCCTGCCGGCACCGTTTCGGGAGCTCCTACAGTTCGTGCCATGCAGATCATTCAGGAGCTGGAGACCACTGCGAGGGGTCCTTACGCCGGAGCCGTCGGTTACTTCTCTGCGAATGGAAGCGCTGATTTCGCGATAACAATCAGGACGCTTTCCGCTCAGGACGGGTATTGCTACCTCCAGTCCGGTGCCGGAATAGTTGCCGATTCGGTCCCAGACCGGGAATGGATGGAGTCGGAGAGAAAAACGGCCGCGTTGTTCACAGCCATGGAGCAAGCCCAGGATGGAGACCGTTGAAGGTTCTGATCCTCGACAACTACGACAGCTTCGTCTACAATCTTGCCCAGTACGTGGGCGAGATCGCAGACAAGATTATCGTGAAACGGAATGACGAGATCGCCGTTGCAGGAGTAAAGAAACTCTCACCTGATAGGATCATAATCTCACCGGGCCCGGGCAGCCCCAGCAACACGCGATACTTTGGGACGTGCACAGCTGTCCTCCGTGAAGTGAGCAGCGAGACCCCAACACTGGGCGTATGCCTGGGACACCAAGGGATTGTTCACGCGTTCGGCGGCAAGATAGTTCGAGCCAGGAAACCGCGTCACGGCAAGACCAGTCCCATCAGGCACGACGGAAAAGGGGTTCTCCGTGGAATCAAAAACCCTTTCGAGGCTACGAGATACCATTCGCTTGTAGCGGAAAGTAGGAGTCTGCCGAAAAGCCTCGATGTTACTGCTCAGGCGATCGATGACAATGAGATAATGGGCGTCCGCCACAGAGAGTTTCCGATTGAAGGCGTCCAGTTCCATCCAGAGTCTATCCTTACAGTGTCGGGGCATAGAATCATCGAGAACTTCCTGGAGGACTGACAGGAATGATCAGAGAATGCATTCCATTGCTGCTCGAGAATCATGAATTGACTCCCGACCAGGCTAAAGCCACTATGAAAGAAATCATGTCTGGCGAGGCGACGTCATCGCAGGTCGCAGCTTTCCTGATAGGGCTGAAGAAGAAGCGGGAGACGGCTGACGAAGTCACTGCCTTAGCGCAGGTAATGCGGGAATTTAGCCGGCGAATCCACCCGAGAATAACCGGCTACCTTTTGGATACTTGCGGCACCGGCGGGGACAGAACGAAAACGTTCAATGTCAGTACCACTGCCGCTTTTGTGATCGCAGCCGCCGGTGTCCCAGTCGCCAAGCATGGCAATCGGTCGTTCACGAGCAAATGCGGAAGCGCAGACGTTCTGGAACAATTAGGCTTGAACCTCAGTATGGAGGGAGATCTGGTTGAGAGAGCGATCGAAGAGATCGGAATTGGGTTCATGTTCGCACCCAATTTCCACCCGGCGATGAAAAACGTAGCCTCGGTACGACGGGAGATAGGTGTACGGACGGTATTCAACATCCTCGGCCCCCTTACGAACCCTGCAGGTGCAAATGCCCAGCTTATCGGAGTCTATGACAGTGAGCTTCTCGAACCGATGTGTCTCGCAGCTCACAACTTGGGAGCGAAGTCTGTGATGACGGTCTATGGGGTCGATGGTGTCGACGAGATTTCTATGACGGGCAAGACAATCATTGTAAGGCGTCAAGACGACAGAATACTCCGAGAAGAGGTGGAGCCAGAAGATCTGGGGCTTGAGAGAAGTAAGGCTGCGGAGGTTGCTGGCTCCGACCCAGAGAATAACGCACGACTTACAGCCAAGATCCTATCCGGACGTCTAGGACGGGAGGATCCCCGCGTCCAAATGGTCTTGGCGAACGCAGCCGCAGGGCTCGTCCTTTGTGAAAGAGCCAAGAACTTCAGAGATGGGGTCGAGATAGCTTCCAAGGTTGTGAGTGATGGAAAACCGTTCCGAACACTGCATCAGCTTGTAGAGTTCTCGGGCGGGGACACTCAAAGACTCAAGAGCATGGCTTGACATTCTTGGTAGACCACTTGCTTGGACTCGTAGCGAAGGCGAGAGCTAGAGTCAAACGAGGCTACTATGACAACGGTGGAACGGCAAACGCGTCTCCCAGAGACCTGATCAGAGCAATTCATGAAGGCGGAGCAACCCCGGTTATCACGGAGGTAAAATTCGCTTCTCCGTCTGCCGGTAAAATCAGGGAATCTGGAAACCCTCTTCAGATTGCGAAGGCAATGTTGCGCGGTGGAGCATGTGGAATCTCAGTTCTAACCGACCCGGAAAACTTTGGAGGCAGTCTGGAAACGCTTGTTACTATCAGTAGGGAGACCGAAGCTCCGACGATAATGAAGGACATTGTAGTCTCACCCAAGCAGCTCCAGGCCGGAGCGAGGGCCGGAGCCAGTGGAGTGGTATTGATTTCTGAAGTGTTCAGCAGGAAATTCTCTAACATTGGGCTTGATACCATGATTCTCGAGGCAAATCGAAATGGACTAGTGGTCTTAGCTGAGGCGAACAGCGTTAGGGAATTTGAGAACCTCCGGAGATTCCAGCCAGATCTCTACGGTATCAACAACCGGAACTTATCTACGTTCAAACTGGACTTGTCTACGACTGAGAGCATCCTCACAGAGAACGTTGATCTCGATGGGCTGGTAGTTTCTGAGAGCGGGATAGAATCTCCGCAAGACATTAGACGGCTGAAGGCCGCTGGCGCTGAGGCCTTTCTTGTTGGAACCTCCGTAATGAAATCACCCGACATCGAAGGGAAGGTAAGAGAGCTGGTCAATGCTTGAAGAAACGTTCGTACCCTAGTTCGCGTTCGACGCCGGGCAAGTTCGGAAGGTACGGAGGGCAGTATGTCCCTGAGACCTTGATGGAACCGCTGAGAGCGCTTGAGGAAGCCTACAACCGATTCTCGAGCGACCCCTTGTTCAAGAAAGAATTGGCGCGATGGCTGGAGAGTTTCGCTGGAAGACCAACCCCGCTGTACCATGCCGCCAATCTGAGTCGTCATGCGGGGGGCGCTAAGATTTTCTTGAAAAGAGAGGATCTTTTGCATGGTGGCGCTCACAAGATCAACAATACTCTCGCACAGGCTCTGCTCGCGAAAGAAATGGGCAAGCGCAGGATCATAGCCGAGACCGGAGCAGGACAACACGGGGTCGCCACTGCGATGGCCTGCGCAGCTCTCGGTTTGGACGCTGAGATCTACATGGGCAGCGAGGACATGGAGCGACAGCGGCTAAACGTCTACAGGATGAAAGTGCTCGGGGCGCAAGTCCATCCTGTCGAGTCAGGTTCCAAGACACTCAAGGACGCCATCAACGAAGCTTTGAGGGACTGGGTCACAAACGTAGAGGACACCTACTATCTCCTCGGGTCCGTAGTAGGCCCACATCCATACCCGACAATGGTCCGCGACTTCCAGAGCGTCATTGGCAAAGAGGCTCGACGGCAAATCCTCGGGAAAGAAGGCAAACTCCCAAAGGCAGTGGTCGCCTGTGTTGGCGGGGGAAGCAACTCGATCGGCATATTCCACTCCTTCTTGAACGACCTAGAAGTGAACCTGTACGGTGTCGAAGCTGGTGGACACGACATGTCGCCAGGGAAACACGCCGCACCGCTCGTCGCGGGCAGAGAAGGGGTCTTGCATGGAATGATGACCTTCGTGTTACAGGATGCGGAGGGTCAGATAGAAAGCACGCAGAGCATTTCGGCAGGACTTGACTATCCAGCGGTCGGTCCAGAGCACTCCTATCTGATGAGCGTAGGACGCACAAAATACGTTACTCAAACGGACTCGGAGGCCGTCGACGCTTTCAAACAACTCTCACAGCTTGAGGGAATAATGCCAGCGCTGGAACCTGCTCACGCAATCAGCTACGCGACAAAGCTGGCGAAAACGTTCAGAAGAGAAGACTCGATCATCGTAAACCTATCAGGTCGAGGAGACAAGGACGTGGAAATGATTGCAAGACAATTTCCACAGTGACCATCCCATTGAAAAGAAATTCCGGGAACTAGGCCATCGTGGTGAGGGAGTAATAGTTGCGTATCTCATGGGTCACGATCCGGACCCGAAAGCGTTCGTGGCAAACATTGCATCGCTGGTCGAAGGCGGAGCAGACATTCTAGAAGTAGGCATCCCATTCTCCGACCCAGTTGCCGACGGACCGGTCATCCAAGCAGCAGGCACGCGAGCCCTATCCGCAGGAGCCACACCCCAGAAGATATTCGATACAATCGGCGAACTCTCATCACAATTTACAGCTCCAGTCGTGATCCTGACTTACTACAATCCTATTCTCGCAATGGGGATCGAGAAGTTCATGAGGAATGCTAGTGACAATGGGGTCAACGGCATTGTCGTTCCCGACCTTCCGCTGGAGGAAGGTGACAGATTCCGCGAGGTAGCTCTCAAACACAACATTGACAGTATCTACCTCGCCGCACCGAACACGTCAGCAAAGAGACTAGTGAGCATTGTTGATAAGTCGAAAGGATTCCTCTATCTCGTCTCCCTCTACGGAGTTACAGGCCCACGGGACGCACTCAGCTCGCAAGCGTTGGAGACTGTCAAGCGAGTTAAGTCGCTAGCAAGTGGAAGGATCCCAGTTTCCGCCGGGTTCGGGATCAGTCAACCCGAGCATATCTCATCGTTGTTGCGCGCGGGGGCAGACGGAGCCATTGTCGGCAGTGCTCTGGTAAGAACAGTCGCTGAGCATCTAAATGATCCTGAAGAGGCTCCGAATCATTTGAAGAAAACTATCACGGCTCTAAAGCAAGCGTCGAAGCAGCGCGGCTGCTAAGGTCAAGAGCCTCTAGAAAAGGGCAAGCGAAGAAGCCTAGGTTAATTCACCTCCACATATCGGAAGCTCCCATACTCCGCAGTCGGGTTGAGGGTTGGGCGCATCTTAGATGATGAGGTGGATAGGTGTCTTATCTTGGAGCCGGAGTCTTCCGCGCGATCTTCGCCTGCTCTTCTTCTCGCTCTTCTTGTGGACTTTCGGTCTTGGCGTCTACAACTATGTCTGGTCAATCTATCTGACCCAGCTCAATGCTAACCCGGAACAGGTTGGCCTCGTCTCTTCGCTAGGCTTCTTCGCCGCCGCCGTCTCGATGATTCCCGGCGGGATCCTTGCCAACAAGTACGACAACAGAACCCTGCTAATCGTAGGATGGGCGATGAGCATCCCTGTCCCGTTCATGTTCTACTTTTCACGAACCTGGTCCGACGTTATTCCAGGACTGGTCATCCTTCAACTGTCCGGCTTCAACTTGCCCGCGATGAACGCCTTCATCGGCGCACTGGGCGATCAAAGACGTATGTCGTCAGCGTTCGGAGCCGTCTACTCAGCGGTCCCATTGGGTCTAGCTCTATCTCCAGCCGTGGGTAGCCTACTACTCAGCAGGTTGAGTATCCGAGATCTATTCTGGGTCTCACTGGTTCTCTGGACAGTTTCAACTGTCATCCTCCTCCCGCTCAAACGTCAGCCTCCGAGGGAGGTGGACTCGAAGGCTCCGTTGCTGGAGCTTCCAAGAACCCATCAAGAGCTAACCATTCTCGTCTTCCTTATCGGTTCAGCTGTAGCCATCAGCATCACTTCACCATCCTTCCTTCCCCTATTCCTCCAAGACCAACTGCACCTTACTGATTCTCAGGTCCAGCTCTTTGGGTCCATTCAGTCCATCGGTAGCGCAATCTTCGCAATCCTTCTCGGTCGATGGGCCGCAACTCGGAATCCAGGATCAACAATCGCGAAGGAACTTCTACTAGTCGCGGGAGGAGCCATTGGAATAATCCTAGCAGGCTCTCCCCTGCTGATCGTGCCCATGGTGTTCCTACTCGGCGGGGCTCGAGCACCGAGCTACGTTTCATACTCCCTGCTTTCGAACATGAGACAGGGAAGATCTAGAGCTGGCCAGTGGGGATTCTACTTGACCTTCGAACAGCTCGGTTTCGTAGTGGGATCATTCATCGGAGGCTTCCTCTACGCTAGCAACCACACAAGCGTCCTCATCACAACATCCATCCTCTTCATTGTGCTAGCAGCGCTGGCCGGATTCCGCATTAGACGAGTCGCGGTGACTAGACATGGAATCCAATAAATGAGACGGGAGTCCACCTGCTTGTCTATCCCAATTCTGTGGGGATGCTAAGGTGCAGGGGTGAAGGATCAGTTCCAAGGCCAGGCGATGGCGTCGCCCCAGAGGTCATCGGGAGTGGCGTAGTCGCTGCACGTCTCTTAGCCCTGTAGAGAACTACGCCCGCAACAGCGATCGCGGCAGCTGCTTCGATGGCTATCCCTATCGGCGATACCAGGAAGGCCGAGAGGCTAGGGCTTGGCAAGGGTTGGACCAGGAATTGTATCGCTGATATCATTGAAGCGTCTTGAAGGTTGGTCCACGTTGCCGAGTTCGAAGTTGTACTGTTCGGCTGGGGAGTGCCCGATGGGACGAAAATCCTAACTCCATATGTAGCGTTTGAGCCACCGACCAGTGTCAAGTTCACTCCTGGCGTTGGAATCTTGCCCAAAGCCTGGAAGAGGCCAGGTACCGTAAAGTTCGCGTTGCTCCCCACTGTGGCGGGTTTGAGCAATAGTCCCTTGAGATTCGTTTGAGAGGTTCCGGCGCTCAGGTCAAGATCGTTTGTCATAGACATCTGGCTGATGGTCACTAAGGTTGAGTTGAGGAAGAGCCAGGAGACCGGTGCTGTTCCACTTGGAAATGCGGCGAGTATTGGCTCGAGGAACTGTCCCTTCAACTTGTTCACTTGAGCGTCCAGGTCGCTGACATAGGTTGTGGTGGATTGCAGGGTCAGAGTGAAGGTCGAGTCATCATAGGTCAGGCTCACGGTCTCACCCGTCTGAAGGTTCAGGGCCGACCGGACTATCGGGTCCAATCCAATCGAGAATTGTGTCCCTGCCATCGAGGTCAGAATGTCGCCGAGCACTGAGACGAAGTCAGTCCCTGACTGAGACGGTATGGCAACGAACCCGACGCTCAGACTCGCTGAAGTACGATTGATCGAGGTTAGTGTGCCGTCAAAAGCTGTAACCGTGACAAAGCGGAGCGTGGCATTCTGAATTTGCGAAGCGATCATGTGAGTCCATGACATGTTTCCAAATGTGTGGTTCCACTCGGTTTGAAACGCTAGCTGGTTTGCAAGAAATGTTCCTCTGAAAAATAATGGGGAGAAGTAGAGCAGAGCGGTTGCGTTGACCTTCACCTGTGTGGGGCTGGTCGAGAAAATGGCGGTGACAGTGCTCGTAGGGATATTTGTCGTGATTGTTAGAGAACCTTGACTTGTCAGCCCTGTCCGGGGGGCCGTAAGACTGATCGAATTGAAAATGCCTGCGGCAGGTGGAGGCAGTTGATACTGGACCGTTGAGGTCTGAACCACCTTGCTTGACTGTTGTGAGAAACTGGAAGAGGAATGAATCGCATAGCCCGGCGTGAATAAACTGCTAACATTCTGTGTCAGCGTCCCCAAAGACCATGTCGTATTCCACGCGACTCCAACCGTCCTATCGGGGTCGACGGTCAAAGCCAGCGAATCATGCTGTACTGTGAGGCTGACAGAAGCCGCACCATGGCCAAATGAGCCCGTTGAAGAGAACAGGGCCAAAAACAGGAGGCCTGAAGCGAGAAAACAGGCTTTACCCCGTTCTGAAACATTCAACGTTCTGACTTAGCGAAGGCGAGAAGATTCAACTGTTAAGGGTTATGCAAACTGTAGCCGTTTTTTCCGGGATGAAAACTGGGAGGAGTCCCAGAACTTCCCGAACCTGGTCTGCGGTTTCAGGACTTTGTTTTAAGTGATTTGATTATGGCCTCTGACTCGGCGGGGCCGTCATGTCTCACACCGTTCACATAGAACGTTGGGGTTCCGTTGACGCCACTTTTTACTCCTCCCATGAAATCATCCTTGATCCTCTTCTGATAGGCATGCTGTGATATTTCGCGCTCAAATCTCTGAGTGTCAAGTCCCAGCTTCTTCGCATATCCGAGTGCTACTCTATCATCCCCAAGGGCTCGTTGGTGCTCATAGAGAAAATCGTGCATTTCCCAAAATTTCTTCTGAGCGCTTGCGGCTTCAGCAGTCTCAGCTGCCACCATGGCAAACTCGTGAACGTTGGTCAAAGGAAAATTGCGGAATACGAAGCGCAGTTTTGTCCCTAGCTCTTTCTGAACTTTTTTCACTTCAGGATAAGCGGCCCCGCAGAATGGACATTGATAGTCCCCATACTCTACGAGGGTGAGCATAGCCTTCGGGTCTCCCTGAACATGGTCCCGACTCGGGTCGACAGGAACCACTAACCTGGGAGCCTCGTAGGTCTCCTCTTCTTTACCCGTTGGCTCCAGCAGGGTCTTGCTTGTCCTTCGGCTGTGCCTGGTTGTTGTCGTAGTCGCCATGGTTCGATAGACGCTCATTCACGCCTTGGGCTTATTGAGCTGGTCAAGAGCGGAGAGAATGCCTTCTGCTCCGGGGTTGACGCCGTCGGGTGAGAGGTGACTCCAACGGACGATGCCATGGTCATCTATAACGAAGAGCGCACGTGCAGACTCCCCGATTTTTTCCTTGAAAGCTCCATACTTTCTGGACACGTCTCCCTTTGGTTCAAAGTCTGCAAGAACGGGGAAGTTGAGCTTGCGATCTTTGGCAAAAGCGAGATGGGACCAGATGTTGTCGACTGATATGGCCAGGAGTTCAGCGTTGAATTTCTTGAATTCCGGCATCACCATCGCGTACAGGGACAGCTGGTCAGTACAGACAGGACTCCAATCTGCGGGATAGAACGCAAGAATCACTGGTTGGCCTCGGAAATCCTTGAGAGATACCTTCTGGTCGGGTGTACTATTGAGCGAGAAGTTCGGGGCCTTCCTGCCAGGGTTAAGAATGGAAGAACTTCTTCTTTCTATCTTCTTTCCAATACTGTGTTTTCTTGCCCGGGTAATCCTCCTCCGATTCCGGGACAAAGTAATTGCCTTCAATTGAGACCGGCCGCCCTTATCGGCAAAACGTCTAACATCAGTCGTCCCAATCTCTAGTTGAAGTATTTAGACATGGCTACTTTCGCGCGGACTCACGTCACCAATTCAATCGGTACATCTGGGACGCTTGGCAGGTAGTCAATGTCCACGAGCTCGTAGGCTGCGTCGAGCTCAGCGAGTTCCGCGTTGGTTAGCTGATGTTTAGTCGAACCCACATTCTCTTCGGCTTGAGCCTCGTTCTTGGCGCCGGGGATCGGGACAACTATTTGGTTGGCTTGGAGCCAGCTGAGGGCTACTTGGGAGATGGAGCATCCATGCCGCCTAGCGATGCTAGCAAGGACAGCATTGGCCTTCTCTATCTGTTCGATGTTCTTTGGTGCGAATAGTTTGTTCTCGTCTCTGATGTCCCCCTTTGGAACATGTTGCCGATCGTACTTGCCAGTTAAGGCTCCCTGTGCCAGCGGACTGTAAGCAAGGATTGTGATGTTGCTCTTCCTGCAGTAGGGAAGGACCTCTTCCTCGATTTCTCGCTGTAGAAAGTTGTATCTGACTTGGTTTGAGACTATGTCCGTCCGGGACAGGTGGGACCTGGCCTCTTCGAGATCTCGGACTGCGAAGTTGCTGACCCCAATCGCTCGAATCTTTCCCTCAGTGTAGAGTTTCTCGAGAGCCTTCATCGTCTCCTTCAAAGGGACCTGCTCCCAAGGATCAGGCCAATGTACTTGGTAGAGGTCGATCTCGTTGATCCCTAGCCGCTTCATACTTACCGACGCCGCTCTCTGAAGCTCATCGTATCTGAGATTAGCCCCGTGGACCTTGGTTGCCACAACAAACTCGTCCCTGCCAATGTCTCTCAGGGCTCGTCCCACGACCTGCTCGCTATGCCCATTTCCATAGACCTCTGCTGTGTCGACAAGGTTCACTCCTAGTTCGTGGCTTCTGGTGATAGCGCGGACGATCTGCTCATCATCACCCTTCCACAAGTCGCTAGCTTGCCAGACCCCCATTCCTATTCTGGATACTTTCGGACCATTTTTTCCTAGGGTTCTAAGTTCCATCTCAAAATCCTCACTTGAAGTAGGTTAACTTGTGTCATCTATCATATTGATACGCTTTTTGACTGCGTCGTTGTCCCCGGAAATTCAGCGGTAGTTTCTTCCGGAGAGCAACAGTCTGGGCCAGACTGCGAGACTGGGAATCCTGCTTAGACAAACGTCGCAACTAGTGCGATTAGGGCGCCGATGAAGACGAGTATACCACCAAGGCTTCCAATCAAGAGGAATCCTAAGACCAGAAGGACAATGCTCCAGGCGGGGTTGCGAATCTGTCCTGCTCCGACCAGCGCTAGGACCCCGACGAGGATGCTTACTATCGCGCTTGTAAAGGCGTCTAGAGTCGGGACCCGGGGCGCGAAATTCAAGAAACCTCTGAGGTCCACGCCAAGCTGAAGAACTGCCTCAAGAATCAGTATTATTCCTCCAATTAGGAGAAGTAGTCGAGCTATTGAGCGCAGCGATGCTTTGGTTGTCATTGCAGTTCGGTCTTCTCCGATCTTGTCGAGTACTTAACTCATGAATTTGAACACTGAGTATTCACGGGTCCGAGGTAGGACCGCACAATCTGGACTTCACGCGGTTCTGCTGATTTAGTATTTCATTCTTCGATAATTTCGAAACTCGATAATATCCGGAAACGAAAATATTGTTTCTGGACATTGCGCTTTTTATGTGTATGCAATGGGATTCCTCGGAAAAATCTGATGTCGTGGTCAACGTCGGGTATCTTGCAATATCTCGCGGATCTTCCCTGGAAGAGAATGGCCAATAATAGCCTCTGTTCTGAGCGGTGTTCCACCACTGACACCTAAGATCATTCCTCCTGATTGTCCGAAAAGGGGTTGCAAGGGAAAGATGGAATTGAAGAGGCAGAGGTGGACGAAAGGGGAGCCTTGGAGTTTGGAATGGTATGAGTGTCCAGTGTGGGGCAGTCCGCTCCGGTCCTTCTTTCGTGATAGACGAGTCGTGAGGGTATTCTAGCTTGCGCCATAGGCTAATTGTTGTTCAGAGACTTGAAAGACGCAAACTAACTTGGCTGATTGCTGAGATGGGTTTTGAGCTTTGACTCGATCTGATACTTCGGGGCCGCTCCTATGATGCCATCGACAGGTTGACCGTCACGGAAGATAAGGAGCGTGGGGATGCTCTGGACCTGGAATTCACCAGAGGTGAGAGGGTTCTCGTCTACGTTCAGCTTGCCGAATGCAACACGGCCGGAATATTCTTTCGCGAGTTGTTCAACGATGGGCGCGACCATTCGACAGGGGCCACACCATGCAGCCCAAAAGTCCACGACCATCAAGGGATATTTTGAGATCTCCGAAGAGAATGTGGCGTCTGAAAGGGTTATCAGCTTACCTTCATATTTTTCCGCGGATTGAAGCTGGGCCCGGGTCTTCCGCATCATCTCGACTAGTTTTCTCTCCTTTATGTTCTGGATTTCTGCATCTTCGTCAGACAAAGGCAACTACACTCCGTTAAGGAACGTTACTGCAAGAATAGTGTTTCACTCTCTTAAGGTTCTCGTCTGAAGAGGAACCGTTAGAATTCGTTGCTCGTCATCTTTGTCGTCCAGCGGCCCATCTTTAGTTGCAGAACGTCCAAGGGTAAGGCTCCATCGTTCAAAAGCGTGTCATGGAATTCTCGAATATCGAAGCGCCGCTTCAGCCTCTTCTCGGCTTTGGCTCGGAGTCCTCGGATCTTCAGTTCTCCTATCTTGTAGGCGAGTGCCTGGCCTGGCCAGGCGATGTACCGGTCTACTTCTGAGACAATGTCTTGTTCCGAGCTTGCTGTGTTGTTCTTGAGGAATTTGATGGCTTGGTCTCGGGGCCATTTGAGACTATGAATACCCGTATCGACTACCAGTCGGGATGCTCGCCACGCTTCTGCCGTAAGTCGGCCGTAGTCCGCGAGGAGGTCTTTGTAGAATCCCATTTCCTTGCTCAATAGTTCTGCATAGAGGGCCCAGCCTTCGATGAAGGCAGTGTAGCCCCCGTGGCGTCGGAACTTGGGGAGGCTGGTTAGCTCTTGCTGGAGTGCCATTTGGAGGTGGTGGCCTGGGACTGCTTCGTGGTAGGCGAGAGCCTCCATCATGTATTTTGGCCGGGTCTCCGGCTTGTACGTGTTGACGTAGAAGTATCCGGGTCTGGAACGGTCTTCTGGCGGTAGGTAGTAGTAGGCAGCGGGAGCGGCGTCCGCTCGCCATTCTTCAATTTCCCTGAAACCATATTTGGCTTCGGGGAGCCGGCCAAAGAATTGGGCCAGTCTAGTGTCCATTCGTCGGAGAATCTCCTTGAAACCGTTCAGGAGTTCTTGGCCAGTCGTGTAGAAGTTCGACTTGTCTTTGCGAAGCATTTCGTTGTATTGTTGGAGAGTGCCTTTGAACAAAACTTTTCCGAGGATCGTACGGATCTCCCTGCTGATTCGAGCAAGTTCTTGCCTCCCTAGTGTGTGAATCTGGCTGGGCGTGAGATTAGTTGTGGTGTGAAGGCGGATGTTGTAAGCGTACATCGTTCGACCGTTAGGAATAGACCAGACGCCGGGATGAGCCCGAGATTTTGGCAGGTATTCTTCTTTGACAAAGTTGAGGAGTTTGGTGTAAGCTGGAACAACGTAGTTCAGTATCGCGTCGTCCACATCCGTGGCTATCCTGTGGGCTTCCTCAGTGGGAATTTCAGAGGGTAGCTCTTCGATTGGCTTGTGAAGTTCGCTCTTGTCGGGTGTAGATACGATCTGGGCTTCTAGTTGGGGGATTATTTTCTCGACGACGCTTCGAGGTTGAACTGTCTTCTTGTCTATTCCAGTCTTGAGATTTATGATTGTTTGATCAAAGACTCTCTGAAACTGTGTTAGACGACTGATGTAGTTCACGTAGTTTTGTAGGGTCTTGAATGGATGAAAAGTGGTGAGTTGCGGAAGGTCGATGTGTGGTCCGGTCTGCTGGGTGATGGGCAGAAGGTATGGGTGATATTTCGCGCCTTCAATCTGTAAAGCCAGCTCCCGTTTGAAGAGGTTGTAGTTGAGTTGATCCTCTCGGCTAGCAGGTTTCTTGAAGGCCTTGAGCTCCGCCAGAAACTTTCTGAATTGGTCGATGCGCTGTTCATAAGCTTCCGAAGAAACATCCTCTAGCCAATTGTCGTAGCGGTGGTCTCCTAGATAGGTCGCGAAAGTCGGATTCTCCTTAAGGAAAAACTCCCAGTAATCCTCATACAAACGATTGAGGAGTATCACATCGTTTTCTTGGCTACCCATCAGCTCGCCTTCGCAAACCTTGACGGATCGTCCCGGAGAAAGAATAGTGGAACTAGTAGGAGGAAGCACATGACGGCGCCTGCTATCCAGGCAGCCGTGTAGTTGAATGATCTTGCGAAATATGAGAAGATCAATGGAGGCCAGAAGGACCCAGTTAGGGAAATGCTGTTCACCCAACCGATCGTAAGGCCCTCATATTCTTTCTCAACCCTGCTAAGATCCTTGGCTGCGGCGAAGTTGACCGTAGATGCGGGTCCGACCGCTATTCCACCTAATACTGCTCCTATAGTCGCGGCAGACAGCGTTGGTGCTGAGCTGACTGATAGTGCCGTGGTCATTCCCAGGCCAGAAAGAATGAGTAATCGCCTAGGCTTCCTCGAACGATCATAGAGCCTTCCTCCCCACAGAGATGTGTAGATAGGCAGAACAACAATCATCGCAGCGACCAAACCAGCGATTGCAGGTGATTCTCCCAGGCTCGCTTGAAGGTAGTATGCCATGAAACTGGAGATCAAGACGCTTCCTAGGTTCGAGCCCAGGGATCCGAGGCCGAGCACAATCAAGTTCCTGTCGCTCAGAATTCTGTGGAGTTTGCTAGTGGAAAACCTGAACTGAAGATTTCCCGAGTCCTTAGGGACGAGAGCAATTACCAACAGCCCTGTGAGCACTCCTAGACCCCCGCTTAGTACAAGCGTAGATCGCCAGCCTGCGACGGATGCGAGTAGAATCCATCCGAATAGGCCGAAGAGACCTCCTATATCGAAGGCGGAATTTATGAGCCCGACGCCGGTACCTGATTTTCCTCCGAGAAATCTTGTCATTAGCACTACCGAGGGTGCGAATACGAGTGCCATTCCGGCGCCTACAATGAAGCGTAGAATTGCAACTTGAAGAATGGCCGACGAAACGGAAGTACCTAGCACGGCCAATGACGAGACGAGAATCCCTAGTGATACGGTTCCCTTGGGGCCCCATTTCGCCGCGAGGATTCCGCCTGGTACCTGCATTATACCCACGCCCAGGTAGAAGCTTGAGGTCAAAGTTCCCAGGCCAGAAACGCCGCTGTTGAGGTCGGCACTCATCAGATAGAAGATCGCGCCGATGTTCAGCCAGTTTACCGCATAGACGATTCGAGCGGCAACAAGAGCGATGATTGCCCGCTGTGGCGAGAGCTGAGCCGACAAGTGTTCAGGAGCTAGTTCGAAAATGTTCTTGGTGAATATTGTGATGGTGTCGGGTCTTAGGGAATTATTGTCATGCGGGTCTTCTCTTCCACCTTTGTCCCGACGTAACGGTCGCTCCATTTCTGACTCATCTCACCATGCGTTCCCAGTCCAACCGCCAAGTCTATGATGAGTAGGACAGGGTAGATCTTGCTGATGTTCCGGACGAGACTACTACGCAAGTCCATTGGCTTTCCATCGACCCTCTGTACCCGTAGACCCATGATTTCCTTGCCCAAGGTCCTCCCGTAGAATCCTTCAGCGAAGAAGAAGTAGAGGAAGAGCACTAGAGATATTGGTCCGCCAAGCCAAAGACCACCCCACCATGCCACCGACAAGGCCGGGAACGTCCCAACGGTCGGGAAGCCTATACCGATGAGGAAGGGAATCGACACAACGACGGCAATGATCGCGATGACAACGGTCACCAGGGCTACATCGATGATGTACGCGACTAGTCTACGGGCCCAGTGGTTCTGGACCGTCTTGTCATCTCTCAATAGTTCGAATCCTGTAGGAGACTGGACGCCCATTGTTCCTCGAACAGACGCGCCGCATTTCGAACAGAACGCCGCGTCTTCGCGAAGCTCGCTCCCACACTTCCAGCAATAAACCAAGGAATACTCACCCGTTCGAGCTTCTGCCATGAGCTTAAACTTGACGGCCAGAAGCGAGGTGCATGTTCTCATGAAGGCGTCAATGGGCCTTCCATCCGGCCTCGGATAATGACGGATTGGAGTCTGTACTCGGGTGGTTTATGGCAGGGTTACTATCATCCTAAACCGTCAGGAGATGGCGGAGCGTGAATAATTCAGGGGATCAGCCAGCCTTGAGATTGGTAGTTGTATCGAACAGGCTACCGTTCACAGCCAGCAGCAAGGACGGCAAGCTGGCTTTTCGCGCGAGCCCAGGCGGGCTTGTCTCAGGACTGACTGCGTATCTTGAATCGTCCCGACAAGGTGCCTCTAACCAGGATTATGTGTGGGTCGGCTGGCCCGGCATCGAGATCGATGAAGGTTCTCAGGAGAAACTGAGATCAAAGGCAGCCAAGCAACAAGCGTCGCCGGTCTTTCTAGACGCTAAAACGATGGACGGTTTCTACCACGGATTCTGCAATAGCACCATCTGGCCGCTGTTCCACTATTTTCCGACATATGCCAAGTTCGACGAGAACGACTGGGCACAATACGTCAAGGTAAACGAAGTCTTCAGAGACTCGCTACTGAAGGTAGTCCAGCCCAACGACACTATCTGGGTCCACGACTATCATCTCATGCTTCTACCGCAGCTGTTGAGAGAGAAGATGCCTGATCTGCCCATCGGATTCTTCCTCCACACACCCTTCCCCTCGTACGACGTGTTCCGCACGCTCCCGACCAGATGGCGCAGAGCCATACTGGAAGGCATTCTTGGAGCTGACCTGATCGGATTCCATACAATTGACTACACACAACACTTCCTAAGATGCATACTCCGCATCTTGGGAATTGAACACAATTTTGGCCAGGTGCTCATCGACGGGGAGAGAGCGGTGAAGGTTGACACGTTCCCGATGGGCATCTACTACGGGCAGATCCGTGATAATGTGAAGAGTGAAAATGTACAGCAGGAAGCCCAGGCCCTGCGCGACAGACTAGGCAACCTCAAGATAGTTCTGTCCCTTGACAGGCTTGACTATACAAAAGGGATCAAGCATCGTCTAGAAGCCTACGCAACCTTTCTCGAACGATATCCTCAATGGCTACGCAAAGTAGTCCTCATGCTTTCAGTCGTCCCTTCAAGGCTAGGATCGGAACATTACGAGCAGATGAAGGAGGAGATCGACAAACTCGTCGGCAGCATTAATGGAAGATTCGGCGCAATCGATTGGAACCCGATAGTCTATCGGTACCGGTTTCTGCCATATCACCAATTGTTAAGCCTCTTCGTCATGAGCGATGTTGCTCTAGTAACGCCTCTGAGAGACGGCATGAACCTGATCGCGAAAGAGTATGTCGCGTCTAGAGCAGATCAGAAAGGGGTCCTAATTCTAAGTGAGATGGCAGGAGCCTCGAGAGAACTAGGAGAGGCGCTCATCATCAATCCCAACGACGAGTCCGAAATCATCGAAGCACTCAAGACTGCTCTGGAAATGCCCGAAGAGGAACAGATACGACGCAATCAGATAATGCAGACTAGGCTAGGACGCTACGACGTTATCAGATGGGGCCAGGATTTTACTGACAAATTACGCTCGGTCAAAGATCAGCAGAAGAGGTTCAGCGCACGACTAATGGACAAGTCAACAAGAGAGAAGCTGGTCAAGGATTACACGAGTTCCGAGAAGAGGATCCTATTCCTAGACTATGACGGCACACTATCGCCGTTCAGAGAGCGTCCCGAGACCGCAGTCCCGGGCGCGATCCTTCTCGCCACTCTCAACTCACTTGCAGAAGACCCACGAAACAATCTAGTAATCGTAAGTGGTCGTCATAGAGATCTCTTACACAAATGGTTCGGACCCCTGAGTATAGGAATCGTCGCAGAGCATGGAGCATGGATCAGAGAGAAGGACAAGGACTGGCTCCCGGCGATCAAAGTGGAGAGCGACTGGAAAGAGAAGGTTCGGCCGATTCTTCGAAGCTATGAAGACCGTCTTCCCGGCTCTTTCGTTGAGGAGAAAGAATTCTCCCTAGTCTGGCACTATAGAGCCGCCGACCCGGAACTGGCCTCGGTACGTTCGAAAGAGCTTGCTGATGAGCTAGGATACTTTACTGAGAACACTGAGCTCCAAGTATTGCAAGACAGCAAGTCGATCGAAGTGAGAAACGTCGGGATCGACAAAGGAATGGCTGCGAAACTACTGCTTTCCGAGAAGACATTCGACTTTGTTCTGGCCGTGGGCGACGATCTTGCCGACGAAGAACTCTTCAAGGTTCTTCCAGAAAGGTCCTATTCGATCAAGGTGGGACTCGCAAAATCCTACGCCAAATTCAACCTGAAAAACCATCGCGACGTCGTTCAACTACTAACTGATCTTACAAAGACAGTCAAGTCATGAGGCCGACCTGCTTATCATCGGCCACTGATCTTGTTCGATATCGCCTTGGCATATCGTATCAGTCCGCTCTTTCGCCTGGCCTCTTCAAGATGCACACTCGCGGTTATCAATCCCATGTGAGTGTAGGCCTGAGGAAAATTCCCCAACGCTTCGCCAGTCTTTGGATCAATCTCCTCAGAATACAGTCCAAGATGATTACTTCGCTTCGTCAACTGGTTCAAGAGTCCCTCCGCCTCCCGAAGCTTTCCCAATCTCGTCAGACAGTCGACCATCCAGAAGCTGCAGACTGTGAAAGTGCCCTCTTTTCCTAGCTGGCCGTCGTCTACTCTGTACCTGTAAATCAGATCGTCTTCAGACAATTCTTCTCGAATCCGTTGGATGGTTGCGCTCATCTTCGGGTCCTTTGCCGGAAGAAACCCGACAAGGGGCATGAGAAGATTCGCGGCGTCCAAGTCCTCTCCTCCAAAAACCATGGCGAAAGCCTTCTTCTTCTCAGACCATCCCTCGGATAGAATGTGGCTCTTGATCTTCTTCCTGATTGGCTCCCATCTCTGCCGGTCCTCATCATACCCGAGCTCCCGAGCCATCTTGATCGCTCGGTCGAGAGCGACATAGCACCACATCGTTGACTCTACAAACGTCTTCGGCTGTCGGATCTCCCATATTCCGCTGTCTGGACTCTGCCATTCCTTCATCGCCTGGTCCGCCGAATACCTGACGAGGTTCTCGTAGACCTGCCCGGTCGTCCATCCTAATGTGTGGAGGAAGTAGACGTAGTCGGCTAGGATTCCGTACACGTCTAGTTGCAGTTGCTTTGACGCTGCGTTGCCGACTCGGACAGGGCTTGAACGCCGATATCCTTCAAGATGGTCGAGAGTTGTCTCAGGTATCTCTCTCTCGCCGCCGATGCCCATCATTATCTGCAATTTCTCCTTTGAATGCCTGCGAAGATTGATGAGCCATCGCGCATAGTCCAAGGCTTCCCTGCTTGCTCCAGCCTCGCTCAACGCAAGAACCGAAAGCGCGTTGTCCCTGATCCAAGAATATCGATAGTCCCAATTTCTCAAAGTGCCGACACTCTCGGGCAGCGAAGTCGTGACTGCCGCTACCATAGCTCCCGTTGGAGCATATTGCAGCAGCTTTAGAACGAGGCAGGATCTTACAACATGGGCCCGGAAGGGACCTTGATACTTTACATGCCCGACCCAGCGTTTCCAATAGGACAGAGTTCTGGAAAGCTTCTTACTAGTCTCATATCGTGACGCAGGGATTGCCGGCTTTCTTCCCCATTTGAGAACGAAGAAGGCCCTTTGACCTTTCGATAATCCGAACTCGCTGGTCAGAGTATCCTTGTCCGCAACACTGAGTTTTACTGATGACGCGAGATTGACTTGGTGTCCCTGATTCTTGGCTGTGCACCCTTCTCCGGTATCCTGTATGATCGTTTGTCTCCGAGCATAGTTCAAACGGGGTTGGAAAACGATTCGAAGCCCCAGGTCGCCTTCGACGCAATCTACAATTCTGTGAATCTCTTGGAATCCTCTCAGTTCACCTTTTTCCATGAAGCAGGGCATGAAGTCTGTGAGCTTGATCCTTCCCTGCTTAGCCTCGAAAATGGTTGATAGAACGTTCGTGTCGCCCTCATAGCTCTGTTTGGTCTTGAAACCCTCGGTGGGGGACAACTGGAATCGCCCGCCCTTCCGTAGGTCAAGTAGGGCTGCAAACACGCTCGGGGAGTCGAACCGGGGTGCACAGTACCAGTCGATAGAGCCGTCTAGTCCCACGAGAGCGGCCGTGTGCATGTCTCCAATGACTCCGTAATCGCTGATTGGCTTGTAATCTATTGCCGAATCTGGTCTGTCGGACATGAGTTGTTGACTGCCGAGGGTTCCAGCGTCGGAGAATCGAGTCTCAAAAGTGCTTCGAGACTCATCCCACGGTGGACGAGGCTTTACTCGGGCTCTTTGTTGGGCATTTGGGCTAATGGTTGGGCCTGGCGTTTGCTGGCTCGCGCGGGGCCCTTCAGCTAATCATCGGAAACACCCTGCGGGACGCTTTCTGCTAATTCTGTAAGTTCTTGTCCGGTGATCTGCATGATTCGCCAGCCTTCTCGGAACTTGGAGCCTAGATGTCGATACACGTCTATCGCTGGTTTATTCCAGTCAAGCACTTCCCATCGTACACCGTAGCAATGCTCGGCAATAGCTGTCTGAGCAAGATGTCCCACAAGGGCCCTGCCGATTCCTTTGCTTCGAAACTGGGGTCGGACGAACAGATCCTCGATGAAGATTCCGGGTCTTCCTTGCCAGGTCGAGTAATTGTAGAAGAAAAAGGCCATGCCAGCAGGTTCTCCATTCCATTCTGCCATGATTACTCGAAACTTCGGGTTGGATCCGAACCCGTCGCGATGCAAGTCTTTCTCGGTGCAGGAGACCGCATTCGGCGCGCGCTCGTACTCGGCCAACTCCCGAATGAAAAATAGTATTTGCGGAATATCCTGGGCGGACGCTTTGCGAAGTTTCAGCATAGCAAATGTTCTTCCGAGTATCGTAATTATGTAAGATTGATCGATTACCAGGACAACCTTTCATTCGAAGGTTCAGTTTTGAACTCGACTATCAGATCTTTTCATCGTCAGGCTCGTGAGTAAACAAAAACCAGCCAGAACCTTGAAGTCTGTTTTCGAAGGTGGCTGAATCCCGACTCTCGCAGGGTCTTGTCAATAGTGCCAAGTGGGTGCAAGTAGAACAGCACCCCTCCTCTCCTCCTCTGGAAGTAATTCACGATTCTCAGGACGATGCGAAAGGGGATTTTGGTGATGCCTTCATCCCGTGGAACCGTGAAGCCGACCATGAGTCTGGTTGCTTCTACGGCGTTTTTCAGCAAGGGTCTCCATTCAGAATAGCAACACAGTACCTTGTCCATTACAACAATATCGGATCTCGGCAATTCGCTGGTCGCCGCGTTTCCCAGCTGAAACTTGGCCTGGCTCTCAAACCCGTGGGACTGTGCTAGTTCCGCGGCGGCGCTGATCATCTTCGGAGAAAGGTCAAACCCGACAGTGTTACTCGCCCCTTCCTTCAGTAGCTCGAACGACAAGCCACCCGCACCGCAGCCGAGGTCAAGAACAGATCGATTCAGGACCTCGTTATCGAGAATGAATCTCAAGAGTAACTTGCTGCTCCGCGATAATCCCTTCTTCTTGTAACGTTCGCAGAACTTGCATGCGTCGCCATCAAATTCTTGGGCGATCTTGTCTATCTCGACCGAGATTGGCACCACATGAATCACTTCCCAACCAATTCATAGTCTCTTCTCTAAGTTTTCCTAGACTCACCAGGACTCATAGGTCGAGTCGCTCTGGCATCTTACGTCGAGGGATTTAGAAAAAGAGAACTGGAGGGTGGTGTCTTGCCTAGCCCTACGAGGTCTGGTAAGCTACGACGACTTGGGGTAGCGGCGAGCCGTCGGATTGGGTTGTCAAGATGTCGTCGGTGTAGATTATCGCCGCTAAGCCGTTAGTCGGGTTTATGGCGTCTTGGAAGAGGTCTAGAAGATTGCGTGTTCCTTGCTGGCAGCCAATCCCGTTCGTAGGTATGACTCCTACATGGTTGGGATGGCTGGTCACTACTGTCTGTGCGAAGTGTGCTCCTCGATCAGTGCTTCGGGCCATGTACACGTTCCAGACTGCGCTGGGATCATCCTTGCTGGAAGCACTTGTCCCATAGTAGACGTAATCGACCGTGGTGCCGCGCGTAGCTATCCATGGAAAGACAGCTGTTATCGCGGGGGCTACATTGACAACTATTGGACTTTTCCAGGTCTCGCCTTGGTCCGTTGACGTGGATAGGAAGACGCTGTGGGCGTCAGACCATCTTGAGTAAAGATTCCCGCTCAATGGGTCTGCTGCGAGGTCGGGGAAGACATTGTTCAACGCAACGTTTGGAGTTCCTGAGAAGATCAGTGTCGGAGTCCAACTCTGACCCTTGTCGGTGCTCTTTGAAACGTAGATGTTGTTGAAGTTGGCGGTCTTCGCCTTCTGCAGCCCTCCAACGCCCGACGCGTAAACGTCGTACACGTTGTGGGTTACTGGATCCGCTATGATCTTTCCTTGGTCGTTGTCGAAAGTCGAGTTGCCTGTCGCTCCGGCTTGGCCGACGATCGGGTCGCCTACGCGATGGAAGGTAATGCCGTCGTCGTCCGATCGTTGAACATGAATCGTTGTGCTGGATCCTGAATCATGGTAGGAGATGTAGACGTGGACTCCGTCGGATGTAATCCAGGGGCGGTCAGCCTGTGTTGTATCAATGATCTGGGATGTGCAGTGGGCAAAATTGCTGGAGAGGTCCGCGTTCAGGCATGTGATGGCCGATACTCCGAGCTGGGTAATCTTGGTTTGGGGGTTGAAGAAAGCAAGTAGCGTCGTCACATGCAGTGTGCCTGTTGACCCAAGATCTACGTCAGCGTCCTCTCCTCCTCCCACTCCGGGGGCGAGGGAGGTGTCGATCTGACCCTGGAAGGCGGGGGTCTGCCCGAACGAGGCTTTCCAAGCGTTGGTGGCGAACTGGGTCCAGGAGAGTGAGACGAAGACGGTGGTGCCATCCGTTCTGATGGAGAGTTCGGGCTCACTGCCTCCGTCGGGTCGGATTAATGGGATGTTGACGAAGGTGGGCGATGTGGATTTTCCGCGTACAGCGACTGGTATGGCGATTGTAATGATTAGGGCTATCGCGAGTATTATGGGAGATGTTTTCATACTATCTCGCTCGTTGCTTTCAGACCCAGGGCTGCCTCATATTGCTCTCGGAAAAGTGAATATTAGTAACCAGAAATCGCCTCAGCGCTAGGGAGATGTTGAAAAATGAACTATCGTAAGCTGGGGAGTTCTGGACTCAGACTGAGCGAACTCGCGCTGGGCGCCTGGGTTACCTATGGTGGGCAAGTCGGAGAGGAGGTTGCGGTCAAGTGTATGTCGGCTGCTCACGATGCTGGCGTGAACTTCTTCGATAATGCCGAGGCTTATGCTCATGGCAATGCTGAGACGGTAATGGGGAACGCGATCAAACGATTGGGCTGGCGCAGAGAGAGCATAGTCGTCTCCAGCAAAGTCTTCTGGGGTGGAGACGGACCCAACGACAAGGGATTGTCGAAGAAGCATGTCTTCGAAGCATGCCGAAACTCCCTGCGAAGACTACAACTAAACTATCTCGACTTGTTCTTCTGCCACCGCCCTGACCCGGACACTCCGATCGAGGAGACGGTTCGGGCAATGGATGATCTGATTCATCAAGGTTTGATACTCTACTGGGGAACATCAGAATGGAGTGCCGCTGATATTATGCGGGCTTATGGAATAGCCCGAGAGCTTGGTCTGACGCCTCCAACAATGGAACAGCCACAGTACAACATGCTGCATCGGGAACGGGTTGAGGTCGAGTATCTACCCCTGTATCGGGACATTGGACTTGGAACCACGATCTGGAGCCCGCTAGCTTCGGGACTGCTGACTGGGAAATACAAGAATGGAATCCCTCCTGGCTCGCGAGCTACGCTGGAAGGGTATGGTTGGTTGCGTGAGAATCTGATAACAGCTGAGAATATTGCGAAGGTCAGTCAGCTGGAGCCGATCGCAAAAGACCTAGGTTGTAGTATGGCGCAGTTAGGCTTGGCCTGGTGCCTGAAAAACCCACACGTCAGCACTGTAATGACAGGAGCCAGCCGACCAGAACAAGTGGTCGAGAACATGAAAGCAATCGATGTGGTAGACAAGCTTGACTCTGGAATCATGGAACGAATTGACGACGTTCTTGGAAATAGACCAGACTCGGATGAATCCTGATTCAAGCTAGTAGTTGACTCAAGGTTGACTCTAGTCTCTCCTGAATTGGGAAGGAAATTCGAAGAACTAAGACGCGCGATGGTATCTTACAAAGCCGCTGACACTTCATCTACCAACAAGGCTGAAGTTCGACTAATCAAAGATCAGCGTTCGGAAGCGAAAGTCAGAACCTTCACCCTAGTCCAGGACGAGCCGGAGAGCGTGTGGGGAACAGGTAAAGGTCCAACACCCACCGACTATTTCATCGCCAGCGTCGGATTCTGCGAGAACGTCATATTCGCGAGAAACGCCAGCATAGCAAGCTTGACCATTGACTCCCTAGAAACCACCGTAACGGGAACATGGGACAGACGAGGCCTCTTCGACATTGATGGAGTCACACCCAGCTTCAAGACGATCACAGTCGAAACAAAGATCACGACCAAGGATCCTATCCAGAAAGTTGTCGAGGTCGCAAATCAGACCCACAGACGATGTCCAGTTCATGCAACCCTGAGCCGAGCCACTGAGATGATCTTCAGGCTGAACGTCAACGGCCAGAGTGTTCCGCTGTAGTCGAGCCGGGCGATTTGCTCCATGTCACGGAAGCCGACGTAAGAAATCTTCTCCCGTTCTCAAACGCCGTTGAGCTGGCGAGAGAAGCATATCTGAAACTTGCCAATGGGAAGGCGGTAAACCCTGAGCGTGTCTGGCTGACTGTTCCTGGCGGTGCTTCTATGTTCTTTATGCCTGCATATATCTTTGGGCAGAGAACGGTCTCTGTTAAGATTGCCCGCCTCAATGCCAGGAACTCGGCAGTCTCTCTACCTACCGTGATGTCTGATATCCTCGTGTACGATTCTCAGAGCGGAGTCTTGCTTGCTGAGATCCCCGGTGAGAGTTTGACCGCGATTCGGACTGCTGCGAGCTCTGCAGTGGCGACAGATGTTCTGGCTCGGAGAGATGTGAAGTGCTTAGGCCTGTTGGGTGCTGGTCGTCAATCCGAGGCCCATGTCCCTGCAATTCAACAGGTGAGGGACATATCACGAGTAGTCGTCTATTCAAGAGATAAGGCCAGGTGGGAAGCGTTTGCTCGAGAAATTTCGCGGGACTGCAATGTAGAAGCCTTGGCCGCCAATTCTCCTGAGGAAGCCGTGAAAGAGTCGGATCTGCTCGTTACAGCGACCACATCTCACACTCCTCTATTCAAGGGAGAGCTAGTCAAGAACGGCTCACACCTAAACGCGATAGGAGCTGCACAACCCAACGCGAGAGAGGTTGACACAACACTCGTCAAGAGGTCCATTCTAGTCGTAGATTCGCGAGAACAGGCTATCTCCACTTACGGAGACATTATCGTTCCAATCAGAGAGAAAGCAATTGAAGGCACCCACATTCGAGCCGGACTGGGAGAACTGCTCACCAAGAAGCGGTCAATTTCGCGTGGCCCTAACGATGTTGCTCTGTTCAAGTCTGGAGGACTAGCAGTCCTCGACGCAATAGCTGCTGACCACATTCTGTCACAGATCTTAGGGAAAAATCTCTAACTCCAAGACAGTACTAGCCTTCATCTCGTTCTCAAAATCCCTTCTTTCTGTATGAATGGAAGACCAGCACGTCGTAGACGATCTTTGAGAAGCCTCCCGTTAGAATCGGCAGCGACGAAGCACCAACCATGAACATTACGGCAGTGAGAGGTCCACCCAATGTGCCGCTCAAGCTCCGGGACGTATTTGTCACAGCGTTCGCAGGGACTCTCTCCTCGTCCGTGAACAATTGCGCCATGAAGGCCTGTCTTGTCGGGACATCCATCTGCGAGATGCTCTGTCTGAGAAAGAGGAACACGATAGCGGCCAAGAAGGAGCCTGCTAACGGGACAATTATGAGAAAAACATTGGACAATAAGTGGGTCGATACCATGGTTCTAAGATTCCCCAGTTTCTCAGCTAGAACCGGCGCCGCTAAAGTCGAGAAAGCTGTGACCACATTGACCGCGAGAAAGATTTCTCCGAGGCTCGATAGCGATACTTTGTAGACTTGGCTGAACCAGTATGACAGAACGAACTGGGAGACGAGGCTCCCGCCAAACGCGTCGATCGAGTAGAAGAACGATAGTTTTGTGATGTGCCGCCTAGCTTCGGGACGAACGTTGCCAAGACCCATTCTTTTTGGTCCGGTCTCCTGAGATTCAATGTTTCGTAGTTTACGATAGACGACTAGTAGCAGGATCCCCACTAGTCCGTAGACGAGGTAGAGTAGTCGAGAGGCGAGGAGACTGTCTTGGAAATAATCGGGAGCCGACGCGGCGAACGCTCCGATTGATGATGCTCCGTATCCTATGAAATTGTAAACCCCGAAAGCCCTGTTTCGCTTCTCTTCTGGCTCGAGGATGGGTAGCACGCCGGTCTCGATGGACTGGAAGGGTCCGGTCTCGGTTCCAGTTGTACTGATGTTGCCTAGAAAGAGTCCGAGCAGAATCAAGGGCAAGAATATGGTCGACGAGAGAAGGACTCCGGATACGACGACAAGGAGGCTGAAGACCAGTAGAGATCTTTGGCGTCCGAGATGCTCCCCATACCATGTTAGTAGGATGTTGAAGAAGGCGTTGCCTGCGAGGATTGCCGTGAGTCCTATGCCGACATACAGGGCTGAGTATCCCAATCTGGCGAGATAGATTGGAGTGAGGATGCTCAGCAGGCTGGAAACGGAGGTTCTAGAAGCTTTGGAGATGAAGATGTAGGAGAGTCTCTGCATCTCACAGTGCTACTCAGGAGATGTGGTCATGAGGTTTAGGTAGACTGCTTGAGCCTCGACACACAATGGCCGGCTCAGCCTAGGGTTAAATCTCAAACCCGTATCGACTGTCCCATGCGTTTCTCGACGAGGGCAATACATGCGGGCCAAGACCCTGATCCCGTAACCGGCAGCGTCACGGTTCCCGTCTATCTCACCAGCACCTATCAGCAACCTGGCCCGGGTAAGGAGGGAAAATACGTCTACAGTAGAACCGCCAATCCAACCCGCACCGCCCTTGAGGAATGCCTAGCTAGCCTAGAGATGGGACGATACGGCTTGGCATTCAGTAGCGGCATGGCGGCCACAACTACGATTCTCTTGTCGTTGAAAAAGGGCGATCACGTCATTGCAGGGGATGACATCTATGGCGGGACCTACCGGTTATTCGAACAAGTTCTCCGCAACTACGGCCTACAATTCACATACGTCAACCCCGAAAACCCAGACAATGTTGAGAAGGCGATCCGGAAAAACACTCGGCTTGTCTGGATTGAGACACCGACCAATCCGCTCATGCGGATTGTAGACATTCGACAGATCAGCAAGATTAGCAAGAAGGCTCATGCCCTTCTTGTCGTAGACAACACCTTCATGAGCCCATATCTTCAGAACCCAATAGAGCATGGGGCAGACATCGTCGTTCATAGCACCACCAAGTACCTCGGCGGCCACAGCGACCTGATCGGCGGCGCCACAATCACAAAGAATGAAGACGTTCAAAGCCGTCTCAAGTATCTACAAAACGCTGTCGGGGCCATTCCGGGACCCCTAGACTGCTACCTAGTCCTCCGCGGCATCAAGACTCTAGCTGTCCGAATGGATCGTCACAACGAGAACGCGAGAACCATCAGCGAATTTCTAGCCAAACAACCCAAGGTCGAGAAGGTAAACTATCCAGGGCTTCCTGATCATCCGCAACGAGGCATAATCAAGCGTCAAATGAGGAGCAACGGGGGAATGCTCAGTTTCCAATTGAGAGGTGGCTTCAGCCAGTGCAAGAAACTCCTCGAACGCCTCAAGGTGTTCACGGTGGCTGAGAGCCTGGGTGGTGTCGAGAGCCTCATTGAGCACCCGGCGAGCATGACCCACGCCAGCGTTCCCAGAGAAAGACGACTCAAACTCGGAATCTCTGACAACCTCATCCGTGTCAGCGTCGGGATAGAAGACGTAGAAGACTTGGTTCAAGACCTGAACTGGGGCTTCAAGGCAATCTAGGTTCACTTCGCGACTCTAAATTGGCAAGGTTTAAATCAGAACTTCCGATATCGTATATCCGATATCGATTAAGCCGAGACGATCAGAGAGGAGGTGAAACGAGACGAGTCAACATCAATGGAGGTATCCAGGTCGCTTCCTTTTCTGGGGAATTCTGGCTTTCATAGCGGTAGTCACGACCATCGCCGCGATTAGCTGGATCTTCTTCCGACCAGTAGGCTACTATCCGTACGGCTTCGGCTTCTTCCCATTTGGATTCTTTGGCTTCTTCTGGATATTTGCAGTCTTCTGGTTCATCAGATGGGCTTTCTGGCCCTGGCGTGGATATGGTCCGCGCCGATATTGGCGATACGGCGACCAGGCCTACTATATCCTCAGGGAACGATATGCCAGGGGAGAGATCACAAAGGACCAGTTCGACCAGATGACGAGGGACCTACAACAGCACAATCAGGGCTATCAGAACGTATAGGTGACGCGGAAACACTCCGCGTCATCATTCCCTTTGTTTTTCTTCAGCGATTTTTTATTGTCGGTGTCTGCTCCAGAAGTTTTGAAGAAACTCCAGAGCGTCGCCACTTAGAATGGCGACACGCTAGTGAAGTTGAAGTCTCGAGCCAAGATTCCGGGTTGCAGCATCGCGGTTCCAGTGAACGACGTATTCCTAACTGGCTCGGTGAACCCGTCAATATTATTGAAGAGTCCTAGAAGGCTCTGATTGAACCTCAGATTCTTCACCGGTCTTTTGATCTCACCGTTCTCTACGAGGAACGTTCCGTCCCGAGTCATGCCTGTCAGGGTCTTGGTTCGCGGCTCGACTTCTCTAATGTACCAGAGCCTCGTCAACAGTAATCCCTTGTCTAGTTCGCCAACAAGCTCATCAGTAGTTTTTGTCCCTCCTTTTCCTTGAACGACGAGATTCGTTGGAGCCTCACCCAGTGGATTGGGCAGAGGTAATTCATGCCCTGTCGGGTTGACGCCGTTGTACCTATGAGCCGATATTCGGCTCGACGCTAGTCCCTTCAGCAATCCATCGTCGACCAGAGTCAGTTTACTCTTCGGGTAGCCTTCCCCGTCAAACGCGGGACCCGTCTGTAGCGGATGGTACACATCGTCGACGAGCGTCACATTGTCGCCGAGTATTTTCTCACCCATACGACCGGACAGGTAGCTTCGTCCTTCGCGATACTGTCTCACTCCGAAATCAGGCGAAAACCCGGTGCTGGCTGAGACAATGAAGAAGAACAGCATTTCACTCCAGGCATTAGGGTCAATTACGACGTCAAATTTTCCCGGCGCGATCTCTGACTGAGCCTTGTTCAGTAGCGCTCGTTCCAATGCTGTTTCCGAAACCTGTTTGGGATTCAGTTCCGAGATGTCAGCGAAGGTGGACATGGCGAATCCTGTCTGGTTTCCGTTATCAGCATCCATTGTGAGTGAGAAGTAGCCGCCCGTTCCTCTATAGTCTGCTTCCAGTCCAGCTGTGTTAAGCATGAAGACCTCGTCAACGCTTGTTCCCAGGATTCCTGAAGCGAGCAGTTTGTTCTTCCGCGCAAGATCAATTGCATGTCCAACATGTCCTGCTTTGGTCTCAGCGGATTCTTCTACTGTTCGTTCATGGTACCTGTTTACTTTGGGATATTTCTGGCGTCCCAACATTGGCAGATAGTCTGGGTCCTCGGGCGCTGTCTTCAGCTGGTCAACGGCCTTCTCTACTGCCTTCTGAATGAAGCTCTCATCGAGTCTTCCGGTAGTCGTTCGCGCTTGCTTCTTTCCAGATGCTAACCTGACAGAGAGAGTTCTGCTCTTCGTAAACTGCGACTGTCCGAGCTCGTTGTTTCCAAAACGAAGGAACTCGCCTGTCGTGGATGTCAGAGTTGCCTCGATTTCTTGGGCTCCTTTGGTGAACTTCCGCACTAGGTCAAAGACTCGATGCCCTTGCTGTTCGAGGGATGTTTGTTTCTGTGTGCTGCTCTGAGTCATTGCTAAGACGCTCCAAATGTACGGATGTTTCTGAACCTTGAAGGCGCAGCCCCGTGACCTGTTCCCATGACTTGCTGTGGCTGTCCTTTTCCACAGTTCGGGGTTCCCCAGAGGACCCAGCTCTTCTGGTTGCCAACTGCGTCGCAGGCATTCCAGAACTCCGGAGTTATTCCTGAATACCCTGGGCCTCGGATCATTTCTCCCAGGCTGCCGTTCTTTATCCGGTATCCTTTCTCACAGTTGAACTGGAAGTTGTATCTTTTCTGGTCGATGCTCCAGCCGTAGTTAGTATCCATGAGTATCCCATCCCGCGTATCTTCTAACAGCTCATCATAATCCCAGTCTCCGGGTTCCAAGCTCACGTTGGTCATGCGAATGATCGGGAGCTTGTAGGTGTCTGCCCTCATGCAACCGTTACTTCTAGTCTCTCCAACATGGGAAGCTGTCCCGCGCGACATTAGGTAGCCGACTAATTTCCCGTTCTTCACGGCGTATTTTCTCTGAGCCTGGACGCCTTCATCATCATAAGCGAACGTACCAAGCCCGTGTCCGTGTGCTACTGTAGCATCCATTACGATGTTCACGTGTTCACTTCCGTAATGCAATTTTCCAAGCTGATCAGGTGTCAAGAAGCTTCTACCTGCAAAATTAGCCTCGTACCCCAATACTCTGTCGAGCTCTATAGGATGGCCGCAGGACTCGTGCACTTGTAGTCCGACCTGGTCTGCGCTGAGGATTACGTCCGACTTCCCTTCTGGACATCCTTCGGCCTGCGTCAGCGCTATTGCCTCTTTTGTCAGCGTTGGAGCTTGACCGGGAAGGTCTAGCTCGTCGAGGAGTTCGTAACCCCCCAGCACATACTGTTGTATGGATCTTCTCTGGATACCTGACGGTCCCTTTGCCGCTACAATCAATGACGCGCCTATCTGTGTTAGGTCTTGAAAGATCTTGGAGCCTTCAGAGTTCGCGAAGTATTTCTCGATCCTCGTCGAGAAAATCTGGCCTCTTCTGGCCACAATGCCCTCCTCTTTCATTTTCCCGGTCGCATCTTGGAGAAGGCCGTACTTCGTATCTGTAGACACCGCGAGCGGGTCCTTCTTCTTCGGCGAAATCCAATCGTCCACATGAACCGGTTCCTTGACGAAGGATACTTTGGATCCGATCTTTGCTGCACCGCGAGCCAATGCTAGTGCTTTACGCGTCGTATCCCGGATATTTTCCGGGTTGACTTCGTCCGTATCTGCGAAGCCCCAGCCTGAATCTTTGTAGAGGACCCTTATTCCAGCGCCAAGGTCGTTCAATTCTTCACTTGCGG
>WNGN01000202.1_pt1 | contig 55190 bp, 100 predicted proteins | sample 5400561 | NCBI WGS metagenome assembly WNGN01 (sample SAMN13153379, study PRJNA577476) | soil metagenome | isolation source: 115 cm soil or saprolite under Garry oak tree replicate 2 | place: USA:California | collected 2016-06-15 | reverse complement strand
CACGCATTTCGATGCTATTGATCATCCAAGTCTGGGCAACTATATCGGCTTTGCTAGTGGTAGCGAGCATGGCGCGTCGAGCGATGGGTATGACCCTGCGGCCAATCCGATTGCTGGCAATACCCTGGTTGATAGCCTGAAGGCGGCGAATATCGCATGGAAACACTACGCCGAAAATCTGCCCTCAACCGGCTATTTAGGCGGGGATAGCGGCGCCTACATTCAACACCATAATCCGTGGGTCTATTTCTCAACGATACGCACCAATACAGCGCAAAAGAACAACATCGTCAACTATAGCGATGCCAACGTAGGGCTTGCCCATGACCTGACCAATGGCGTCGCCCCACCGTTCTTCTTTGTGCAGCCGAACAATACCAATAACGGCCACACTGGAACAGATACCCAGTGCGATAACTGGGTTAATACGTTTGTGACGCTAGTGCAGGCGAGCACCTGGTACACGCAGAACTCCGGCCAGATCGTCTTGTGGTGGGATGAAAGCATCACGGCAGATATGGCAGGCATAGGGGACGCGAACCCTGGCGGCGGGCATGTCATGTTTATCGTGATCAACGCCCAAAACAACGCCGCCACCTACACCACGAACGTCAACCACTATGGCTTGCTACGCGCTCTGGAAGAATTGTATAACCTGCCATTCCTGGGCAATGACGCGCACTCCACGAACGGCGACCCCTCTGCGCTTTTCTCAGCACCAACGACGGGCGCCCTTTCAGCCTCCGCGACAACGCTGGCCTATACCGCCATGGCGGGAACAAACCCGGCATCACCAACGGACACCATCAGCAATAGCGACAGTAGTGCAGCCGCCTATCCCACAGCCAGTTCGCAAAGTTGGCTCACCGTCTCGCCCACGAGCGGCACCGTTCCGGCGAGTGGGAGTATCACCTCAACCATCAGTGTCTCTGGCACGAGTCTTGTGGCAGGCACCTATAGCGGCACGATCACGTATACGGGTCCGAGTAACACGGTCGTCGTGACCGTCACCTTCGTTGTGACGGCGGTTCCCACGGGCTTTCCCGTCTACCTCACGGCACAGGCAGCGACCACACTCTCGACCGCCAATCTGCTCTACATCGCGGGCGGCGGTAGTACCTCTACAACCAAAGCCACGAAACTTGGCACGGCGCTCGGTTATGGCGAGATTTTTAGCCAGAGCACGACGAATGCATGGGCCGCTTCTGGGAGTGTGCCCGCCCCATCGGGCCACGGCTGGCTGTGGGATGTGACGACCTTAGAGGGCAACGACCTGATCGCAGGTACATTCACGGCAGAACTCAGGCTCAACACCACAGGGGCAGGGGCGGTAAGCATCACGGCTGATATTCATTGCCGTGCCTACAAACGTTCAAGCGGGGGCGTCTACACGCTGATAGCCGATAGCGTGCTCGCGGGGCAAACGATCACGACCAGCGCCACCACGTTCGCGCCGATTTTCACCACCTCTGTCAATACGTCTTTTGTAGCCGGAGATAAGTTGTATCTCGATGCGCTGCTCAACGTCACTGCCAATACGGGAGCATCCACACAGAACGTCACCATCAACGACCTCTCGACTGAGACAGGCACGCTCAAGGGACTGGTGACGGCAGAGATGACCACACCAGGCTACCAGACAACCCCTCCGCCGCCGCCACCGGTGGTAGATATCACGCCACTTTCGGTGTATGGCTCCAGTGTCGCGGCCTCGGCTATCGCAACCGCGGGCAAGCTCGCTATCGCAACAGGTGGTACCGAAATCCTTAAAGGGAGTCTGCTCGGCACCGCAACCGGCTATGGTGAACTGTACGCACTTGGGAACGCAGGCGCATGGGCGGCAGGTGGAAGCATCGGGGCCGCATCAGGGCGCGGGTGGGTATGGGACGTGACGACACTGGAAGGGCAGCAAATCGTCGCGGGGAATTGGCAGCCCATTGCGGAGCTATCCATATCGGGTGGTGGTACCGGGTCTGCCGCGCTGACGGTCTACGGGACATCGGTCGCATCATCCACACTCGCCACCGCCGGCAAACTCGCAAGCACAACCGGCGGCGCGAACCAGCGACAAGATTCCAAGTTGGGTACGGCCACCGGCTACGGTGAGATGTGGGCGCTCGGCAATACGGGCGCGTGGGCTGCCTCCGGCAGTATCGGTGCTCCAACTGGGCATGGCTGGCTGTGGGATGTGACCACCCTGGAAAGCCAGAGTATCATCGCGGGTAACTGGTCGCCGACCCTGACGATGCAACTCGCCGGGGCGGGTTCGATCACGGCTGATATCTATGTACGTGCCTACAAACGCAGCAGTGGCGGCACCTATACCAACATTGGAACCTTTACCGCGAGTGGCAAGACAATCACCGGGACGGCAACGACCTTCACCCCGGCGGCGGCTTCACTCTCGGCTATGGCATTCGCCACAGGCGACAAGCTCTATATAGATTGCTGGATACATGTCCTCACCAACACCCTTGGAGATGCCAGTCTCGTCTTTGGCGTCAGGCTCTCAACAGTCGGCACGGCAGGGGTCGCCAACTCCATGCAGGTACCGACGCCTGGATATTCTACCGCCGGTGGGAGTGGCTCTATCACTGCTGATCTCTACCTACGCGCCTACGTCTATAATGCGAGTGTCTATACCCTTCTGAATACATTCACCCTACCGGGGCAGACGATCACAGGCACCCCGACCGCCTTTAGTCTGATACCGGCAAGCCTGCCCATCACTCCCTTTGGCGCCGGTGACAAGCTCTATCTTGATCTATGGGCCAATGTCACCGCGAACTCGTTGGCCGCTTCCGCCCTGCAACTCAATGTCAGCCTGTCTACCAGTGGCACAGCGGGCGTCACCACTGACGTAGAAATGGATACGCCGGGGTATCAAGTGCAGGCGGGCCTGCTCATCACTGCCTCACCATCATCGTTCGCCTTTAGTGATACCCTCGGCGGGGATGCCCCGCCGACGCAAAGCCTGACCCTCACCAATCCTAATAGTAGCGTGGCAACCTATAGCATCACAAGTTCGGTTCCCTGGCTCTCCGTCTCCCCATCGAACGGCACCATCCCGATAAACTATACTCCAAGGGTCTTTGCCGGCACGCTTTTGGGTGGTGGCACAACGGTATTGACGGTCAGCGCCGATAGTTCAGGCTTGTCGACGGGATTCTATAGCGGCACGCTCTCCTATGTCACATCAGGCGGCAGTGGCACCATCCCCGCCACGTTCGCGGTCACGACGGACTCAAGCCATTTGATCATTGCAGGCACGCTTCAGATCAACAACACCATCGGCAAGCGTTCCACAGCCAGCTTTCACGCGCTCACCGATACGACGCTGCACTTTGTGCAGTACCAGCAGGTGCAAATATACGACCCGAACCATGTGCTCGTCTTTAGCGGCTATATTATCGATGCGCCAGCACATAAGCCAGGCTTCCAGGATACGCTCATCCATGAAATCACCTGCATTGACCAGCACTACCTGGCAGACAAGCGTATCGTGGCGCAACTCTACCGCAACAATACCTGTGGCTTCATCGTCAATGATCTCATCTCGAATATCCTCTCAGAAGAGGGCGTGACGGTCGGGCAGGTTGCGCTTGGAGCGACGATACCTGTTGCGAACTTCGGCCTCCGCATCGGGCGTGCCGCACTACTGGCAAATCAACCCGGATAAAAGCCTTGATTTCGTGCCATACACGGCCATCACCGGGCCTACAGTGGATGGGACGACAATTGACCCAGGCTATCTTTCCGGCGTCGTCCCGAAAGTATCACCTGGCAATGTGAAATACCGCAATATGCAATACGCCGTCGGTGGTGTCGACCAGACCGGTACCAACGATGAGACACTGCAAGGCGATGGGCAGACCCGCGCCTTCACCTTCAAGTACGCCTTAGCCTCCGCGCCGTCACTCTTCCAACTCAATGGAGTCACGAAGACACTCGGCACCAAAGGGCAAACCGGCTTTCAGTATTATTGGGCGCAAGGCGACCCGGTGATCGCACAGGATAGCGGTCAGACCATTCTCGTCTCGGCTGACCGCCTGCATATGATCTACATTGGGCAATTCCCATCGGTCTTTTCGGATAAGAACGCGGCGCAGATTGCACTGCAAGCCGCCCTTGATGGCACATCGGGCAAGAACGAAGCGGTGCTCGAGGACAAGACCATCGCAACAAAGGCCGATGGCCAGGCTAAAGTCAACCAGCAATTGACGCAATATGGCCTGCAAGGAGAACGCTTCCAATTTGCGACCCTTGATAGCGGGTACGCCGCCGGACAACTGATCACCGTCACGTATGCCCCGCTTGGCTTCGTAGGCACGCGAATGCTGGTAGAAGAGGTGAATACATCCGACCAGGCCGATAGCTTCAATATGTGGAATACGGTCAACGCCGTGGTCGGGCCGTATGACACGACCTGGGTGGAGTTCTTTGGCAACCTCTTCAATAAGCCAACGACCATTGCCAATTCAATCAGTTTGGGTGTGACGCTCAATGTGCCATTAGCACCGTCAACGACGCTGGCGCCATCAACGACGCTGGCGCCAGGATAGGAGGATTATAGATGACCTTTACAGGATATTCCAATACAGGCCCGTTTGTGAACAACCAAACACCGCCTGGCTTATCAGCGACCTATAACAACAACATCGAAAACTTCTTAGACCAGATTGTCAGTTCCGCTGTGGCCGATAGTAATATCACCGCCAATGGAAGCGGCGCGCTGACCGCGGTCAGCCTGACCGTGACGAACTCCGGGACGGGCCTCACGGTCAATCACAATGCGCTGGTCTCAGGCAATATGACGATCTCAGGCACCGAGACGGTAGCAGGTGCGGCGACATTCAATGGCTCAGGGACGGGCCTCACGGTCGCGCATAACGCCCTGGTATCGGGCAACTTCACGGTCAACGGCACGCTGAACCTTGCCAATGGCTCTCTTATCGCGGTCGCCTTTGGCCTTATCGGAGCCTTGACGAACTCAGGCACGACCATCACGCATGGGCTGGGCGGGACACCGAGCTTCGTAGGCGGGCAGGTGAGCACGGGAACGGGCAATACAGGGGCAGTGGTCGCCTACGTGACCAGCTTGACCTCGACAACCTTTGTCATCTCAACCAACTCAGTATCCAACTTTCCGGTGTACTGGATAGCCTTTCGATAGGAGGAAACATGCAAATCGTGCTCACGATCTTTTATGTCTGCTGGCTGCTTGCGGTGCTCGTCTTCCTGTTCCTGATCTGGCGCACGACGCATCGCTACATTAGAGAGATGGAGGGAACCGTGCTTGATGCAATCCGGGTCAGTGCAGAGGCGGCCCGCACATCAGCAGAGGCGGCAGCAAAGCTCGCCACTGTGCTCGAGAGTGAGAATCATCATGCCTGATCTCACCTCAACATTCTTGCCGTTCCTCAGTATGGCACTCGCACTCGCCGCCGCGATTGGCGTGGCGCTTGTTTTTGTAGGCACGAAGAACCGGGGGCTGTCCGAAGTGCAGGCCGATACCATTACCGCGCTGCAAGCGCAAAATCAGGCGCAAGCGCAACAGATGAAGATACTTGAGAAGAAGATCGCGCGGCTAGAATCCACGTTTTCGACGCTGCAAGTCACGCTGAAGAAACGGCAAGGACTCTTGATTGAGGTGAATGACGAACTCATTACGATCATTAATCAACGCACAGGGGCGGAACAAACCGTCAAGATCAAAATTGATAGCGGGGAACTCCTCGCACTCAACGAGAAAAAGGAGGAATAATCATGGCAGGGAAGGCAACATACTTAGAAGATCAGGTCCTTAATTGGGTCAAGGGGACGACCTTCGTAGCACCCACAACCAACGTCTATGTAGCATTGTTTACGACAGCACCAGCCGATGACGGCTCAGGCTATGTCGAGGTATCGGGCGGCTCCTATGCCCGCGTGCTGATGGCACGATCAACGGCGTGGTCGGCCATCACGGGTGGAACCTCACCGCACCAGATCAGCAATAACGGCGTGCTGACTTTTCCAACCCCCAGTGCAAATTGGGGTACCGTACTGGCAGTCGGTATATTCGACGTAGTAACTCTTAACTCTGGCAATCTACTATATTGGTCGACTATAACTTCACAAGTTATAAATACAGGTGTAGTCGCGTCTTTTGCGATTGGTGCTTTAATCATCACAGAAGATTAATTGATAATTAGTAGTATTGTACGCTTAGTATCTTTTGCCTAGTGCCTGGGCAGTTCGCTGTTCAGACATTAGGCAAAAGGTGATTAGGAGAAACAAAAATGGCAGTTGGTTCAACACCAAGAGACTCTGGGAATATCCCTCTGGGATGCGTACTTGTCCCAGGCGACAACACGCCGCAAGCCTTACAGGGCGGCGCGGAATTTACCGATGCAGGCGGCAACGTCTCAGCACCAGCCAGGATGGAACTTACCCCTGGCAGTAAGGCGACATTCTCAGCAGCTATTACCGGACTTGTGCCAGTTACAGCCGCGACGGATATCTTCACGGTGACTGGCAGTGCAACGAAATTGGTCAAGGTGACACGCCTCGTCATTACGGGGTCTACCACATTAGCGGCCAATGTGATCTTGCCTATAACGCTGTTGAAGCGTTCAACAGCAGACACGGCAGGCACATCAACGGCTCCCACAAGAGTAGCGCATGACAGTGGGAATGCTGCTGTTAGTGCAACAGTGCTTGCATACACAGCCAACCCAACAACGGGTACCCTGGTCGGTGCATTTCGCAACCACAGAATGATGCTGCAACTCACAGCATTGACAGCTACCGATTTCCCCATATCCTTGCCATACATTGAGGATTTTGGACAGCGTGGGAGTCAGCCTATTGTGTTGCGCGGGGTCGCTGAAGTGTTCGCAATCAACCTTGCGGCTATCGCCACGATTACAGGCTGGCTTTTTGATATCAGCGTAGAGTGGACTGAAGAGTAACGTACTTTTTGTAAGGTACGTACGGGGTAGTCAATGGCAATCATCGCGCAAGATACCTTCGCTCGCGCTGACCAATCAGGGTGGGGGACCGCCTCTGATGGGGAGACGTGGGCGCAAGTTGCTGGCAGTGCTGCTACTTTTGCTATTGCCAGCAACGAGGGAACCATTACCGGAGTCACAGGCGCAACGGTCGAGTTACTTGGCTCAAAAACACTCACCGATGTTAATGCGCTTGTGCGCTTCTCGGTTCCCGCCACTGCTGATAGCGTCTCGCTCATAGCGAGAAGTGATGCAGCAGGCGCGAATGGGTATCTTGCGCGATATACCAGTGGCAACATCACCTTATGTACGTATACATCGAGTACCGTCAACGTTATCCAAACGACCGCGTTTACGCTTGTTGTCAATACCTTCTACTGGTTGCGCCTGAAGTGCGTTGGCTCCGCGATTACCGTCTCTATCTGGCAAGACGGTAATCCTGAGTCGGGCGCAACAGTCTTAACTGCCACAAATACCACCTTTACGACGGCTGGCCAATTTGGGTTTCGCATGTCTATGGCCGCAACCGGCGACGTGGCAAAGGTTGATAGCTTCTCTATCGATGATCTGATTCCAGTTGTCGTCGTTCCTGGGTACCCGCCGCGCTACATCAGGCGTGCGCTCGGTGCAACCATCATCCCTGAGCCGATAAAGCAACCGCTTCCCTACATCGGTCGTGCGCTTAGCGCAACCATCATCTACGAGAGTCGCACGTTTGTGCCGCGTGCCTTGGGTGGCGTCTACATGCCTGATACGGTGATGTGGGTACCTCGCGCTCTGAGCGGCACAGAGCAAGTAGCACTCTTACGTCCAGTCACACTCTCGGGTACAGGCACACTCACAGGCACGCTCACGCTTGCGACATCGCTCTCGGGCAGCTACACATCGAGGGTCATAGGTGATGTGCCACAAGCGTATTATAGGCTGGATGAGACAAGTGGGACGAATGCTGCTGACTCATCAGGGAACGGGAATGCTGGTGTCTATGCCGGAACATATACACAGAACGTCGCAGGATGCTTACTCACTGACCCTGATACCGCGTGGCTGATCGCCTCTACGACGGCAAAAGTGACAGTACCATCAGGACTCAATCAGAATGGGTCGAATGCCTTTAGTGTTGAGGCGTGGATAAACCCAACCAATGCATTACCTGCACTAAGCGCCTTTTACAGTATCCTTACGGGGCCATGGAATGGCTCAACACAGGGATGGGTACTCTATCAGTTTAACAATGCCGGTGTGTCTCAGCTTAGCTTTACCGTCGCGAATGGGACAACGAATGTAGGAACGACAACCAACTTCTCCCTCACCGCTGGCTCTGTGTATCATCTTGTTGGCACCTATGATGGAACGAATGCGCGCCTCTATATCAACGGGGTTCTTAAAACTACATCAGGAGTGCTAACAGGGCCATGCGTCAATTCAGGCAGTCCGACAATAGGGGCGGCAACGTCATCTGACTTCCAGGGGGTGATTGATGAAGTGGCGATCTATAATTCCGTGCTTGTTCAACAGCAGATCACCACTCATTATCTAGCCGGAACGACGTATCTGCTTTCAGGCATTGGCACGCTTACACCGACCCTTTCCGCAAATCTGACACTTCCCTCTGGCACACTCGCAGGCGCTGGCACACTCGCAGGCTCACTTTTTGCGGTCTCGCAGCCACTCCCCTACATCGGACGCGCCCTTGGTTCAACGATTATCTATGAGAACCGGACGTTTGTCCCGCGTGCGCTCTCCGGCGTGTATATTCCCGATACGATCTTGCCGGTGCCGCGTGCGCTTCTCAGTACGATACAGGCAACGGTCGGGCTTGGATGCACACTTGCGGGTATCGGCACACTTAGCGAAACGTTCACCCTTGCAACAGCCCTGACTGATACGATGGCAGGCGTGGGGACACTCTCAGCCACGCTCTCAACGACGGGCGGCGTATCGCTCACCTGTACGATGGCAGGCGTGGGAACGCTCTCAGGAACGCTCTCACTTGCGACCAACCTGACGGATACCCTGGCAGGCGTGGGTACCCTCTCAGGAACTCTTTCCGCCAATCTCACGCTTGCCTCTGTGACAACGCCAGGCGTGGGAACACTTGCTGCAACGATGACCGCACAAGTGATACTCAGTACATCGCTCGCAGGCGCTGGCACCCTTTCAGGCGTCTACTCACTCCGGGTCGCCTTATCGCTCACGTTTGCCGGGGCCGGGACGCTTGCAGGCGTGATCAGCATACCGTCTCTTTCCTTTCTCACCGCTACCTGGGTGACACGCGACGGCCTCGCAACCTGGGTGACGAGAGACGGCAAGATTGCCTGGGTAACAAGGGATGAAAAGGCGGCATGGGATACGAGAGATAGCCTGGCAACCTGGGATACACGCGACGAACAGGCACTATGGAAAACAAGGAGTTAAATCTATGTGGAGTCCGGTTACTGCCGGAGACGGCAGACCTTCGCATCACACGTTCACGACTGACACAGGTATCTTTACCCTGACTGGCGTGGCCAATGGGTCAATAGCTATGCACTTGGAGGATATCAATAATTCCTATGCGTTATATATATGTACGGGTGCATGGAGCGTCACCGATGCTGCCAATGGCAAGGCAGATTTTACGCCATCTGCCGCTGATCTCTTATCCACCAATCCACTCGGCAAGCCTGGGCTGTACAAAGCCTATCCGGTGGTGACGCTCGGAAGCGGGCCTGTCGGCATGGACTATCAAGTATTGCAGGTCGTTGGAGAACCGTAAAGAAAGGAGGAACAATCATGCGAGCACTTTTCACAGCCCAAATGGTTGTGTTAGTCTTCGTCCTGGTGCGCTCGGCTGATCTGGCGATCACGAATGCACTGGCACGTTCTATTATCCGCGCGGTATTCTATGGAGTCATAGCACTTTTAGCCCTGATAGCGGTCATCCTGACGCTTCTGTGAGGTGATCTATGGCAGTAGCCGAATGCCCAACGATTACCGACGAGAAGTTAGAAGAATATCTCAGCATCTGGAATAAGCTCATAGATCAAGGATATAGGAAGATGCTCGATATCGAATTGACAATGTTTTATGATTGTTCCAGATTTCCCTTCGGCCCCTGGACATATACGCTCATCTATGGCGAAGAGAAGCGAGAACTTACCTATGAGCAGGCGTGGCGTGTCCATGATTGGCTTGAAAGTTTAGGGAGCAGGTGAGGTATGAATGTCGCGCATATAGAATTGTGCAAAGAACTCTATGAGTTGAGTGGATGGGCTGGACTGAATGACTTACCGCGTACCGAAGACATGTTGCTTGAGTATTTTAGCGAAGCATTGATGCCTGGTTATGGTGGTATCCCTCAATACACCCTTAGCTATCTACTACGAAAGTTGCCACAAAATACATGGGTTGGTTACACCGATACTTCTGGACAACGTGGGTATGCACAAGCCCAAACATATGCATGGAATGAAAAGGGGGATGACATTATAAAGGTTACTCAGTGTAGTGCTGATACTCCTGAAGATGCCGCTTGTAAACTCGCGATTGAGTTGTGTACGCGAAATATTCTCAAAAGGGGTGATTGATGTCTTCTTTTGGCTTGGATTATGTGACCGGGCCGCCGATTGCGGACATGAAGGCGGCTGGCGTCTCGTTTGTGTGCCGGTATCTGTCGTATGTCAACAATCTCACGCAGGTCAAGTTGCTCACGCCACCTGAAGCGAAGGCACTCTCGCAAGCTGGCATCTCCATCGTGAGCAACTATGAATGGTATGCCGTTGGGAATAACGGCGTACCTCGTGTTTCGGAGGGGTTCGCGTCAGGCGTCCAGGATGCACGGATAGCGGCAAGTCAACATGCGGCATGTGGCGGGCCTCGTGATCGCCCAATCTACTTCTCAGTTGATGTGGATGTGGCAGGCACTCAGTGCCTTGAGTATTTTCGGGGCGTGGCATCGGTGATAGGAGCATCACGTACAGGGGTCTATGGTTCCTATCGCGTGCTCAACTATCTCCTCGTTAGTGGCCTCGTTGGTTGGGGCTGGCAAACCTACGCATGGAGCGGCGGGCAATGGGAACCACGCGCACACATCCAACAATATCTGAATGGTGTGAGCTTTTCTGGCCATTCGGTCGATTACAACCGCTCGATCAAGAGCGATTTCGGACAGTGGCAAGTAGGAGGTACTTTTATGATTGATCTTTCAACGCCTGGCGTGAGCAACTACTTCACGCCGGCACAGATGGGCTGGAATTGCAGGCAGACGGGCAAGAACATACACGGGGCTATCCTTGCTTTTTATCAAACATTCGGGCAAAATGGCTTGTGTGGTTTAACGCATTTGGGGCTACCTCTCAGCAATGAGATATCACTTGGTGGCACACATGGCGCGGTTCGCCAGCATTTCGAGAATGGGGTTGTGTTCTATGACGTAGCGCATGAATACGACACGAGGCCAGGGGAGCCAACGGCATCGGTGTACCTGGCGCACATTTATAGTGGGCCAGGAGAAGACCCAAAGATTGCTGAACTGGAAAGCGAACTTGCACATGTCACACAAGCAACAGGCATAGACCCAACAAAGGTACATGATAGATTAGCAGCTATTGGACTCTCCGCGAACAATGGCAATGCAACCATTCAACAATTAGTGACTCAACCTATCAGTTAGGAGATATCTTGCTACAGCAACCTTCCGCCTTCGGGCCATTCCCAGGGATATTTATTGCCTTTGCTTGTATTGCAGAGCATACAGGTCATGACCAAATAGGAGATGTCATTGGCGGGGATATCACTACTCGCTCGGCTGACTGGAAACGTATGGTCGGTATGATGCTTCCCCCACTTGACAGGCTTTCGGCAATAATAGCATTGCCCTTTCTGCCGATCGTATTGTTCATGTATTTGCTGTGCAGTATGTTTACCTGGAATAGCCCTTTTACGTGCAAGATGGTTGAGACTGGCTACTCTATGCTGCTCTTTGCGATATGCTTTTTGCGACCGTCTTTGCTCATACAAGTGCTTATCTTCCCTTTTATAAGTTTTACGGCAGTTTCTACACTGAGGATTCAATCCATGCTTTCCAAGTTTAAGAGCATGGAAATATTCCAATGTGGCCGGAAGGTCTTCACCGCATGTAGTACACCGCCTATACCCATTAGGGACATTGGTAGGATAGTGTGTTTGATGTCGAGCATGATCATAGGCTCTATGGCAATCTCGGCACCAGGACGACAGACGCCATTGGGATTCACTTCGAGTGCGAAAATACTCAGATGTAGCAGGAAATTCTTGCTTGCATTTTGTGCATTGTCTCAGAGGGATATCAGAAGATATACTATCCATACGGTAAGAGTTCCTTTCTTATCGTCACGCCTGGGGTGTTAGCGCACTGCCAGGCAACATCATTTATACTACTGTTAGTATAGCATAGATTGGCTTCATAAGCTAGTTTAGGAGTATATCATGAGCAATTCTACCACACGTCTTATCGACGTTCCGGCAAAGGTGACGGAACGCTTGCAAGCGATAGGGCTTACGTCTCACAATGGGGACGCGGCTATTCAGCAGTTGGTGAGTCAGGCCATTGCGTAAGGTCTGGAATACTCTCTGAGATGATTGTTTCAGGAGGTGTATAATCGCCATCATTAGGACAGTGTTCTACAACATGCAACGCCAGATCATAGGTACGTTGGGCGATGATTAACTCAACGGCTTCTTGTACCTTCGGTATAAGGTGGTGCATCGGGCCATAATCGTGCTCAATGCGTTGGTAAATATCCACATAGAGCAATTTCGCAAAACCTTGAAACTGTGTATCTCTACTTCCAAATACGGTTTTTCGTAGATCATCGGCCATTATAGTTTCCCTTTCATAGAGGAGTATATCATGAATACAAATACAACCCGTCTCATCGACATCCCATCAACCATCCTGGCCGTCCTCATTATTATCGGAGGCGTCGTCCTCTTTTACGTCGGCAAGATCGCCTGGATTGAATTTTCCTTTTGCCTGGGTGTAGCTGCTGCACTCATTGGCGGCCCTGTTTTATTGAAAGCACCAAGTCCAGCACAGTCCCAACAACTCTCGACACTTGCAGAGACGGCACAGGCGCACGAAAGCCAGTTGCAAACACAGCAGCAACAGATCGGGCAAGTGCAAGACCTGGCGGTACGAGCTGCCAATAGCGTGTCATACCTGCAACAACAGGTACAAGCTCCGGCTCCTGTACAACAAGTGCCGCTTCAAACGCTCAATCTCACACCTGCCGCAGCTTCACCGAACTTGCAATTTATGCAGCCGATACCACAGCCTATCCCGCAATACGTGGATTATGGTCGCCATTTTGGTGATTCTCAGGTGATGCCGATTGCAGCACAGAGCACGCAGAAGATACCGGCGCCGTGATACAAAACCTAAGCCCTCGCCAGCCCCTCGGTCTCACCTGTCAATGCAGCAAGGAGCTTAAAGGCCGTCGAGCGTGCCATTGAGATCGCGCGACCTGTTGCTCGGCGCGTGATACGAAACGCCTCCAAGTCACCAGGGCCATACTCAGGGTCATAGTCCAGTGTCCAGTTCTCTTCCGTGTACGTATGTCGAACTGTCTCATCGGCTTTGACTGCTTGCAAGAACCATGTAAGCATAGTGACGGCTTGAGCATCTAACTCAAACTGTGTTTGCTGGACTAACAGAACCTGTTCACCCATAAGTGTGACCTGATGCTCTGTTGTCGGTGTGTGATTCAATAAAAACGTATCATACATCTAGCTTTCTCCTTAACTTGCTTCTGGCCGTGCTACTGGTAGACCTGTACTCCTATCTACCAGGCCCCATTCTTTGCCTTTGTCGGCATTGAGTATCTCGGCATGAACTTCATCTTTTATAATGATGGTTTTCAATGGCCGGATAACATATCCGGCCTTGTATAATTGTGTGACAATCCTGTCTATTCGATCATCACCCGTCTTGGGATTGTTGTACTCTTCTAACAACTCGAAAGCCTTTTGTTTATCCATGTTCTCATTCCTCCTTAGCTGGCCTTTGCTATCTTCTTATCGAGCAATGCCGCGTACAATCTGTCAAGTTCATCTATGCTCAAGCCCTCGTCGGCAACTGGCACTCCGAGACGATCTTGCTTGAACTTCTCCCAACCCTTGATATTGAACATCGTACCGAAGAGTTGCTTGACCTGGCCTAGTCGAGCCTCGGTATCGCCGTCTTGCGCGTGTGGCTGCGCTGGCACCGTCTGCAAGACTGGCTTCGGTGTCGTTGCCTGTCCTGTGAGGATACCCGCTTTCTGATACATCTTACGCACAATAGCGGCCTTGCCTGCTTTGTCGAGATCAATCCTGCCACTCTTACCTTCTACTTTAAAGGGGACCCATTCCTTGTCGAGATTATACAGATACCTGCCAAGTCCAGCCTGTGAACACGCTCGCTTAAATCCTTGCGCCCATGCCTCGGTTCCCTGATTTTCGCCTGGGCCAGCTTCGCCAACGTCGCTATGTGGAACACCACAAATAACAACGGTGATGAAGCATACCAGCTTCGTGCCAACGACAATCGCGGTCGGTGTAGGCGTACTCCATTCACCAGGACAGAGTGCGTTGAGTCTATCCTCATAGGCGCGCGGGTCTGCATACGGCAAGGCCATACAGAGCGTTTTGCCCTCCTTCTCGATAGTCTTCTTCGGTAAAAAATCAATATCATCGAGCGCAAACGGCTCGGATAACTGCGCTGCAATCTCTGCTAATGTGGTCATTGTACGCTACCTTTCTACGTTAGTCATTCAAAAGCGTTGGCTGTTCTGCGAGCCACGTTTGCAGGACAGCATATCCTGGGTCACGTGAGTAAAAACGATAGCTATCACCGCCTACAAAGTCGATGCGTATACAAGCATGACCATCATATTCTCCTGGTACAACCTGGGTCACATTGGTGAGATTGATAACCCGCTCACCGATCTTAACAAACATCTTTTCAAACCTTTCTTCTAGGAAAGACAAGGCCAGCACTTCGGCCTCGTCTCTCAGCATATGCTCTAAACTCATCGCATTAAACTAAATGCTTTATTGCCGTTCAGTGGCATGATTTCGCGTGATGCCTGCTCTTGCGCTTTGCGCTCGTCTTCCCTGCGTTGTGCATCTTTGCAGATGTAGCAAGGATGCGTCGCTGGCGTGTCGCAGCTTGAGACTTTGCCGTGAACGGTGGTGACTTGATAATCTTTGGTGTCGTCTGAGCTGCGATAGATGTAAACGCGGATATAGGGCTTATTCTTCAAAGTGGTGATGTATCTCAGGTCGGCTACTTTGGTTACTGTCTGTGTGGTCATTTTCGTTTCCTCCAATGTGTTTTATCTTATGTAGGAAGTATACCAGATGCATCGGCACTTGTCAATAGTTATCGGCATGAATATTGGAAATATCTACTTGACATGGCAATATTCATATGTTATAAATAGTTATCGGTAACGATTGGAGGTGAGAATGAAAGAAAGGTACATTTCTCTACAAGAGGCGACTGCGAAGTTAGGGGTTGCACGCGCAACATTGCACTACTATCTCGAAAAGCTGGAGATCGCGCGAAAGCGATTCCCGCTCGATAAGCATGTGTATATTCTGTTCGCTGATTATGAGCGCATCAGGACGTACAAGCAAGAGGCAATGGAACGGAGTGAGGGAACGACTGATCCACAGATACCAACGGCAGCGTGAGGCTGGCGCCAGGCGTTGAAAGATTTAACCATTGGCAGCTCACATACTATACCACGGTCAAAGGCACCTGGCGCACAATGCACAAGCACAGTATAACACAAAGGGGGAGAAACATATGTCACAAGAGCAAATGATCAAGGTGTATAAGGCGTCGTGGCCCAGGTACTCGGCGGTGAAATCGTTTCAGCACGATGCAAAGAAGCTGGCGAAGCAGGGCTGGCGCGTACTCAGTCAATCGTCACTTGAGAAGGTGAGCCTGGGTCGCAAGGGCATCACCGTCGTCTATGTACGATGAAAGGATATGCACTATGCAGCAGAGAAGCGATGAGGAAATCAAGGCTATCAAGCAGGAAGAGGCGCAACGTATCTTCGATGAATTTATCCTTGCAGGCTCCGCTCTTACGATGTTCCAGACTGAGCCGAGCATCCTGTGGGCTGCTGAAGAATTACGCAAGGATATGGTACGCATTTGTGGCATAGAGATTATGCAAGAAAGCGGAGAAGTATGAGATTATACCGACGGCCTAGTCTGAAAACCATGCTAGGCGTTACCAAGGCCAAGAAGCAACTCAAGCGCAATCTTGGGGTATACGACAATCCACTGTGGAAAGCAACACACTACGTACCGAACACCGAGCGCAGATTGAAGCGCAGGGTTGGCTACTACAGCGAGCCTTTCAAACTTGGCCGCTTCTTGCAGAGGATATTCAAATAGCATGAAAGCACATCGTATGTCCCTACGCAAGCAAGCAGCGCAGTATGAAGCTCTCCATCGACAACGCCTTATACATGCTGCTCGGCGCGTTGCATGGAATGTGCTCTCTGAACATTGGGAGAAGTGGCAAAAGTTGAGTGTCAAAGAGAGCGATATCATCTACACGCTAGAATCGCTTATCAACGAAAATGAGCGGAAGCAATGGCCATACTATGCTCCTCTCTCCTGGGAACTGCACCAGCAGATCGCAGAGAAAACCTTGCGCAAGTGGATATCTGCGCTAGAGATCGGGCATCAAGAGAGAACTGTAACGTGTTTCTAGTAAACGCGCGCCCTTATCGGTCACACCTGCCAGACGTCTAATATAAATATCGGTAGTTGCGATTGAGGCGTGATTGAGCGCATGTTGAATATCTTGCAGAGGTGAACCAGCCAGGTAACGTAACCGCGCCGATGAGTGACGTAGGGTGTGCAGGCTAAAGCGGGGGTCCAACCCTACAAGGGCTGCGTAGCGTTTAAACTCACGGGTGATGTATGCTTTATGGAGCGGCGCAGGTTCTTTTGACGAGCGACCTTGCCCTCTTCGGATGGCAACGAATAGAAAGTCGTCGGGCTGCATAGTGGCAAGTCGTCCAGCTTGCTCAAGGTAGTGAGTGAGGGCGAGCCAGCCCGACTCAGGTAGTTCTTTGGCACGGACTTCACGGCTAGAGCCTTTGCCGCGGTAACGGTAGACATGGCCTGCGTGGTGTGAACCGTCATCGTCAATGATGGTCGTTGCTTCGATGTCACGCCAACGCAAGAAACAGAGTTCTGAGCGGCGGCGGCTGGTGAGGAAGTAGAGGAAGAACAAGGCGCGATCTCGCACACCTTTGAGGGTGTTGGTAGGGATAGCAGCGAAGAAACGCGCCAAGTCGTCTTCTGACATCGAGAGAATAGAGACCTCGGGTTTGAGCGAGTGCATACCGGCGGTCGGGATGATACCTGTAAAGAGTGGCGTGCCATCGGGCAGCTCGTAGCTACTGGCGAAGTGGTAGAAGGAGGAGAGGATAGCGCGGCGCTGGTTCTTGGTAGAGGCTGTGATCTCTTTCCCACGATTGCGTGGCGAGGTCGAGGGAAGCTGTTGGAAGGCGAGTACGTCACGGTGCTTCACCTGGTCGGGCGGGGTGTCACCGATGAACGTGAAGAAGCGCGCCAAGGTAGCGCGATACACGACGAGCGTTGCAACGCTCCCGCTATGATCGAGAATAGATTGTAGATAGAGAGAAAGGCAGCGTGACCAATTCGCGTCCATAGTACCTACAGGAATTGAGAGTATACAGGGACGCGATAGAAGTATTAGGAGAAGTATAGCATATGATGAATATGGAGGAACATCCACCAGTGGTAACAACTGACCCTGCTATCAATATACTAGGACAAGAGGATTTAATCGAGTTTATGTCCCGCCTGATGAATTCGGGAATGTCCAATGCCGAGGTAGCAAAATATGGATATGAGTATGCGCTAGAACTATCAGTGAATTGGCAAGGTGTCCCCATTCCGCGCTTCTGGCAGTTGCATTACGCTTCCATCAAACTTGAAAATGCCACCGCCGAGATCGGCATCTATATAAAGTGATGTGATGTGCGAGAAGGATTATATAAGATGAATACAGCGAGTTTGGAACTGTGTAAAGAGTTATATGAATTGAGTGGGTTTGTTTTGACTGAAATGCAGTGGTATAAAGGGAAGCCTGTCTATAATGCGCCTTATGGGTGGGACTACCTGGCCTATGACCTGGGTTCTTTGCTGCGAAAATTTGCTGGCAAGGGTGGCATAGAACTTAGATACGGAGATAAAGGATGTATTGCATCTTCGCACCTATGGTCTGTCAGTGCTGAAACTCCTGAAGATGCTGTATGTATGTTAGTTATTGAGTTGTTCAAGCGGGATATTCTCGAATAAGTGATCTACTGATTACGGAACAAAAGCGAGAATGCCTGGGGTGGGTAGTGTTCCACCCCAGGCCAGCTAGAGAAATGGGATACGAGGATGCACGAAGAGGCGAGTCCTGCAATCTATATCGGGAGACGCGAAAAACGTCTCTACTCTATTATAGACGTTTGAAAATGGAAATGTAAAATTATGAGCATGGGAGCAGATATGCCAGAAACACCAGAGGAACAGATACGCAAGAGAGTCATAGGGATGATAGAGCCTAGCTTCTCAGAGGACGTGTGGAGCAATCCTGACCCTTTCGTGCATAGGAAAATCCCCATCCAGGACTTCACACCTTACCTGCTTGTCAAGATGCTAGAACGCTTAGAGTCGATAGAGACGACTCTGGACAGCATGAATAGTAGCATGACCGACTTCTGGAATAGCAAATATAATTCGTAGAGGCAGATCAAGAATAATGCCAGAAGATCAGCAAGAAATTACACAAGAGCGATGGATAGCCTGGGCGCAGAGGGTCTTTAAGGGACGCGATGTATCAGTCGAGTTTCTCGATGAGGAGTGGGATAAGTTATTCCCCTTTAGGGGCAACGTTGAGATTTCCATAGCAGCCGATCACGACATATATGAGTATGTTACGCTGTACTTTGACTTCAACCATCCGCCCATCTTCTGAAACAGTATACAATAACGGTATCACTTAGAGAGACGTTTGAAAGTGAGGATTGTAAAAGTATGAGCATGGGAATATCCAGTGTGTGTGTTAAGATTGTATTAAGGTTTCGTCCATTTTGCCTACGTACTTGTACCGACCCTTGCTTTTTCTCTGAGAGTATGTTAAACTCACTACGGTGTATTTAGTGCAATTAGTGTATACAGGAAAGACTATGATAGCGGAGTTACCCACCTTGACGGAACCCACGATGCTAACCGTTGAAGAGATTGCACGGCGGCTCAATACAACGCCAAACACTGTCAATCGGTTTATTCGGACTGGACTCCTGCCAGGGTACAAGGTCGGCAGGGAATGGCGGGTCGAGCCTGCTGATTTTGAAGAGTTCCTTCGGAGTCACAAACGGCCCAAAAAAGAAGAAGGCTAGAGCAAGTAAGTTCGCAGCCCAAAGCTCTAGCCCAAGTCGTAACCAGGAGAGATTTGTCTTAAGTGTAGCACGTTTTGAATGAACGTGCAATTGTACACCCGAGTCAAAATGTCCTGGGGACGTATTGCCAGGAAAGGAAATACGTTGTACCGTGATTATAACACGCGCTAAAGAACCTTCTGATGAAGATTCTACCACATTGAACGCCGAAGCTGTACAATTTTGCGAAGCCAATGTACTTGTCTCGCTTATAGACGGGGTTGAGACACGCCAACAATGCGAGTCTCCCTGGCTTCACATCCACATCACATCAGAGACACATCTGAAATACCTCTGTGACTTCCACAGCACCTTCATGGATTTCGCTACAGCCCTTGATGAGCAGGAGGAGAGTATAGCGGGGGGGTGCTGCATGAACATCTACTACATCATCTTTGGCCGGTGGGTCATCTGGTCGCTCTCTCCATACCCGCATCACTGGATGCTCTCTAGCATCTGGACAGAGACGGGAGATGTCGCATGAACACATTTCATCCACGCATTTGTAATGTGTGTTGGGGAGATTTGCGTCTAAAATGGTGGGCTTACCTGTCACAATTCATCGACAGACAGGAGGCGCAAGATGGTCATTGAGTTCGTGTACGTGACGGTGACCTACAAGTGCGGTTGTGTGAAGGCGCGGCCAGTGCAACCGCCTCATGAATGCCGGAGCATCTCCTCACATCGGGCCTGTGACATGTGCTATGAGAAAGCAGAGCGGGACGAAGAACGACGTGCCGCGCTGCTCAAGGAGAAAACAGACCTGGCTGTGCGCTACTTGGTTGGCGGCGAGCCTATGACGGTCTACCGGAGCAAGACAGGGTATTGGTATGGCAGACGCTATGAGAACCGTCAGGCCATCACCAAGTCTTTCGGCAAAGCTGACCCACGCCCGTTACTTGAGGAGGCACTAGGATGAACGTATACAATACTCTTCGTATCGAGTACAGCGATGCAATAGAGCGCACCATAGATGAAATTATAGAAGAGGTCATTGACGTTGATGAATGCGTCTCTCCTGAAACATGGCTCGCTGTCAAAGCAAAGGTGCTGGCACTGCTTGAAGAAATCGCAGAGGGGGTCAGCAATGCCTCAACAGATTAATCCCAATGGCTCCATGCCTCCACCGCGCTATGGCTGCACGTACAAGCCGAACTGTGACCGTGAGGCGACTGACACGGTCGTGATGAACGGTCATCCCAGGCTGGTCTGCGAGTGGTGCAGACGGGACGAGGTGAGGCGACAGAACGCCGAGCGGGCAAGACAAGCGAAACGGGAGGCGGTGCAGCATGAATGAGCAAATGTACCAGTACGATCAGCGCGTCATCGTTGACTTCTTCGGTGATGGTGAGGAAAAAGCAGGTGAGATTGATGCTATCGACTTTGAGGGTGACCCCGAATTCCCTTATCGTGTCTGGTATGATACCCCGCGCATCGAGCCTTCCTGGGGGAATAATCCGCCCATCGAAGTTGAATGCGAGTGGGTACGCCCATCGATGCTTCGACCCGAACCCACGCTGCAAAACACCGAGCGTGAACGACAAGCGAAACATGTTCCTGGCGCAAGCCAGAGTGTATAGAGAGATTGGTGAGTTATGAGAGCCTGTGAGACTCACGAACATGGAAAATATGTAACATTTGTGTCTAACACTGGAGTTTATCATCTATCTAATAGCGACTTCGAGCATACGTTCTGTGGCATTGGTATTTCGCATCCCTATCGATTACCAGATGGTTTTGTAGTAGATCATTGGCCTGGTTATACATCTTTCCAATCTTTTAACCAAAGCATACCAGAGGGCGAGAGGTTATGTGCTCATTGTCAGAGACAACGTACAAAAAGGGATAAGGTATCAGCATGAAAAAAACACTTGCAATGTTGCCACAGGATATGTTAGAATATGCATGTGGCAACATAGAGAGGAGGATGTATGCGAATGATGGAAGAAGAAGCACGCCAACTCTTGAAGGCTCACGGCTGGTCATTGATAAGACGCAAGCGCAGAGAGCAAGAGTATTTGTACGCTCGGAGATGGGGCTACAAAGAAAAGTATCTTTCATCGCTCAGAAAGTTGCCGGCACTAACAGAAGAGGAAGTTTTGGGGAAGATAACCAGAGCTTCATAAACTGGCTATTTCTGCCAGCAGTACCAAGAATGACACCTTTCAGACTGGTACCCTACAGGTGGCATTCCTTAGCTGATACTGCCTTTTGCTATGATAACACATCTGGCAAAGGGTTGGTTGGAAGGGAGTATTTCATGGACGATTGGAACGACTGGTATGCCTCGCGTGAGACGGTGCGCGTGCCAGCTGTCAAGCTATCACAAAAGCCGCTCACCATAACAGGATTTATCAGGGAGATCGTGCGCCGGTATGCAGCACAAGACCATGTGAGCGAGCAAGATTATCTCGAGATGCTGATTTTGAAAGACCAATACGAACGGCGTGACCGGGCACTATTGGATTGATATAGATTGTAGGTATGTTATGGCTCAAAAGAAAGTGAATCCCAAGATTGAATGGGGCTTCTTTGCGGTAGTCCCTCGCGTGGTACGCACACAATACAAAGACCTTACACACTCTGATAAATGGCTGTATACCTGCCTCAAAGACTTGTGTGGTGATAAGGGAACATGCTTCCGAACGCTCCGCGCACTCAAAGAGGAAACCGATATTTCCATAGCTTCTCTTTCAACGATGATACCCAAACTTCACGAGGCTGGCTTAATTCATGCTGAAAAGAAACGGCGTTCCAACTCAGGGAAGGAAGTTTGGCATATCACCATAGTCGATATCTGGCAATTGAACAAGGATTTTTGTTCAGCAATTGAACAAAGTAAAGACGAGATTGTTCAGCAATTGAACAACAATGTTCAGCAATTGAACAAAGAAGCCGAAGTTTGTTCAGATATTGAACGAGATTGTTCAAATTTTGGATACAGAAGAACAACCCTTGAAGAAGAACATATTGAAGAAAGAACAATTGAAGATGGGGGAATAGCGACTTCTTTGCAAGAAGATCGCAACGCCCCCATCTTCGCCTTTCAAATTCAAAATTTTCCTTTGCATTTTTATCATGACTTTTGCATCCATGCACAGGATAGAGGCATCAATGATGACTTGACGCTCATTGTGCGGAACCTGGCAGATGTGCCGGATGATGCTGAGTGCGATATCTGCTATAAGCTGGTACATGATGCTCATGGATACTTTGAGATAGGCAAAGATGACGCGCCAGTACCCATTAATCTGGAAGTCGCAAAGAAAAAGCGGGAAACGAACCCACGCATGTTAGCTCTCAGTGTTTCTCATAGCCAAAGACTATCGGAAACGAGCGAGGAAGAAGAAGAGGATGAGCCGACGGTGAAAGTGCCGATCACCAAGATGAAAGGAAACAATGAGCATAATCCAAATACTCGTGACAATACTACTACTCATGCTGACCGTAAACATGATTGGACTACTCTTGGTAGCGAAGATGATTCTCAATCTCTCCAAGATGGTCGTACTAGTGCTGACCGTAGTAACCCACAAAGAGCATCCCAAAGAATAACCACTCAGCAGCCGCCTGGCGCTGGCACGCGCTCCTTAGCCGTCACTCCTAAAGGGGACGGCCAGGATGACAGCACCAGCGACCAGGCTTCTTTGACCCTGGCTAGTGGTATACCTGCACGGCATAGCGGCCATTCCCCTGGCAACTCCCCCGCCAGTCCCGATGCCGTGCAGGGGGGCAACAGTCCACCGATGGCACTCACAGCACGCCAGATCAAGGCGCAAAATGAACGACGTGAGAAAGAGCTATGGGCGATCATCGAGGATGGACGTGGGACGACATACAGTGCCACGCAGCGCCGCTCACCGAAGCATACCACCGGCATAGCTGGACTGATTGAAGATGATGTGAGCAACGAGGCGATACGTGCAGGACTTCGGGCGTTAAGTGCCTTTGAGCGTCAGACCTTTACCGTCAACAACTTTTATGATTGGTTGCCGAACCTCTCAGCAAAAGCACCGGTCAGGTCAAAGACCAAGGGTACACCGACGGCCAGGCCAACACTCGATGAGGTGGAATGCATAGACCCGACCTGGTGTGTCTATCAACGGCCTGGCGATGACCAGGAGTGGATTTTGTGGCAAGGCGAGCTTTGTACGCCAGAAGAAGCCGATGAGCGTGGCTATGCTGGTGGCGGCGGCTTATATATTCAAACGCAGTATGCGTGAGGGAGCTATCATGAACGACCAAACGAACCTGGCCTATAAGCCGTTCAAGGCTTTCGTCTGCCCAACGTGCAGAATCGAGATCACCGACCCAAATATGCATGGGTGGGTACGAGATCGCAACTTTGGGCCAGAAACGGGTTGGAAACAACATATCCTGCCTTGCCCGACCTGCTCTGAGAAGGCGCGTGCATCTGCCTTCTCAGCCAAGGTCGCGCGGCTCTTTGCCGACGCCAACATTCCGCAGCGCGCAAAAGAATGGACGTTCGGCTCGACTCCTGGCGACGTTGACCAGTTGGCCATAGCGCGGTGTGCCAATTTCAGCAATAAGCAGACCGGGGAGCACGGCTTATATCTCTTTGGTGAGTATGGCTGTGGCAAAACGGGACTCGCTATAAGTATCATCCACGCGGCCCTGCTGCGCGAAGAGGATGCGCTGTTCATCCGTTCACTGGACTTGATGGATACGCTCAGAGAAGCGATCGCAAAAAAGAGCGATGAGGGTATCGAACTCTTGCAGCTCGCAAAATCGGTGAAATGGTTGGCATTGGATGACTTGGCCACCGAAGAGAAAACGGATTTTGTGATTAGGAAGCTGCAAGGTTTACTTGAGGCACGGCGCGATAACGGGTTGTATACCGTGATGACGAGCAATAATAGCTATCGTGAACTTGAGGCACAATGGCGACCTGGGAACGTCAAGGCTGGCGAGAGTCATGCAGGAAGGCGACTCATTGAGCGCATTTCAGAATACTGTAAACCACAGGGTTTGAAAGGCCGCAACTTACGCCGAACGCTTCCCGATGAGGGCAAAGTGAGGCCGATACGATGATACGTGTTCTCTGGCTCATGCTCAGGCTCGCCGCGTTCGCCGTCTTTGTGGGGATACTCGTCTTCTCGGTGCTCGGCCTGCTGAAACTGATGGGTGTCGTGTAGTGCCTGTTTAGAAAGGATTTTTATGAGTATGGAAGATGAAGAAATAGCAGCATCTTTTGTGAAATGGATTGTATACGGCTTCATTGCCTGTTTGCTGCTTGGCGCGTTAGTGCTGGCCTGGATGAATATACTTGGCCCTGCATTCAACCAATTGGACTACAACCTGTTCAACAATTCAGCACAGCATACCAATGCCGTGGCACAGAAATTCTCAGATGATTGTTTGCAACTAGCACAGGCCAGGGATACGACAACCAGGAAAGCGATAGAGCAAGACATCTATCAAGTTTCCTCAACCGTTGATCTCTCTAAAATTCAAATGCCTGATGCGACAAGGCAATGTGTCCAGAAAGCAATCTATGATGTGACCCATTAGAAAAGGAGAAAGAATATGTCGATTTTCAAGAAACAAGTCCCTTTATGGAAAGTCTTTATCCCATTTGTGCTTGTGCTTGTAGCAGTTGCATTCATGGCGGATACCTGTGGAGGACAAACACAGGCCACTATCAACAATGCCAATACAGCCGCTAACAAGTGGGGAGCCTCGCCCAACATATCTAATTTTTACGAATACGAGCAATTGAAGCAAATCTATGAAGCTCGTGATAATCCTCAACTTGTGCTGAATGCCTATATTGCAGCGAATGATGGGAGTTTGCGCTGCTTGGGGAAAGTCAAAGGCTTTGGCGTTCCCTACGATACGCAATGGTCACAGCCAAACTCAGGAGGCAGTGGCGGGTCTATCCCTGAACCAAACGCTCTCTATCCTGGGGGAAGTACCAACGCTGATTGGGTGCAATTGATAGACCCTGCAACGGGTAAAACGTCTATCGCATTTGTTGAGCCAAATCTGGTGATTACCTCGCAAGTCCTCCCATGTAAACCATTGAATGCGTAGAAAGGACTTTTTATGAGTTTTGTATTCGGATTGCAGCTTTTCTGCTTCATCGTCATGACCTGTGCTATGGTTGGCCTCATCGTGACAAATAGTGCCAGGCAGATCATCTCGCACTATTTCATAGCGAAATTGGTGTATGCGAAATCGCTCGTAGAGATGGAAGCCCCTGGTCATCTTGTGGAGATGGTGGAAGAGATAGCGAAGAAGTATAACGACACAATCGTAGGAAAGTAGTGCGTCAAAAAAGGGGAGTCAGCCGCGACTCCCAAGGACAGTGTATCGCGGCTTATCGCCTTTGCTATGTAAACGAACGAGCGAGGCACAAGAAAGGACTTCCTGATATGTTTGGATTAGGTAGAAAACACGAAGAGCCTTCCCCAAAGGATGAACCTGTATCAACGGCCATCGAAGAGCGATTAGCTGAGTTAAATAGGTTGCGAGATGCACAGCACCGCTATAAGCGTGATGGGTCGCATATCACAACCAAGGTTATACTCGATGATCAGCAATCAACGTTGTGGCGTGAACTCGTAGATGAGTATGAGGTATTGCCCATTCACGACGAAAGAACAGGGCGTTGGATTCTCTTTGGGAGGCATTAGCATGTTAAAGTGGATTCATAACAAGAAAATCCCGAAGTATTTCCTGGCACTGGCAGGATTAGTCATTGTCGTGTTCTTTGCTCTGAACTCGTATCCTGTCGGTTACTGGTTCGGAGAGCAATTCTTGACGTTCAAAGGCGGCCCTGAACTGCTTGGTATCGTCAGCGCGGCGTTCATCGGTATATGTGTGTTTATTATGTTTTTCCACAAGGAGTACCTCAAGAAAGCGACACACAATCATTCAGACGACACTGGCGACGCTTCGTTCAAGAACGCCTATCAATGGTTCGTCTTCTTCGTCCTGGGCTTGGAATTGTGTTCCGTTGCCTTTCGCTGGATTGAACTGAATGGTTCTAAACTCGGATGGGTACTCCTGGGCTTAGGCTTGTTAGGCGTGGGTATGTCCGTTGTGCTCGGCAAGATTTTACACGCTATGATGAATCCGACGCCTGCGCGTGTAGCGGCAAACTTGCGCGAAGAAGCGGGTCGTACTGCCGCGCAAGAGGGCATAGACCAATTGCCTTACTTGGATAATGAGCAAAAGCGTATGGTTGCAGGCTCCGACAATTCGCCGCTTGACAACGTGCAAGACGAGCGAGCGATGGCGCGCGAACGTGAAGTCAAGGCAGTTGAGGAGCGGCGTCGTATTGCGGAACAGGAAAAGGAAGAAAACGAGAAGATGTATCAGAAGATGATCACCCCTCGTAGCACAGCATCCAGCAACGGCCACAGCCCAAAATAGACGGCTCAGATGAAGAAGAAGAAAGCCGGCCATCTGAGCCACCCGGAATAGAGCCAAACCAGGAGCCTGTTGTACTCGCTCCCATACCGCCCTATGAATACCCGGCATTAACGATAGGTGATGAGGAAAAGCCATGGACAACTGAACCGAAACCTGAACGGCAAAAAGTGGAACCTTTCCAAAAGCCACCTACCCGCTCTAGCGCATATGTTCCAAATCCTGTAGCGCGTGTCGTACCTGAACAACCGAGCCAACATGTCGTGATGAGCCATCCTGAGACGGTCACATTGCCACCTGTGCAGGATGTGGTGAAGCAACCGGAACCTTCGAAACGTTCAACGCCGGAGCCTTCGAAAGTTTTAACGGGCGTTAAGGAAAAACCATTAACGAATGTTCAGAAATCGAAGCCTGAAAAATTAAAGCCAAAAATTGATACTCCACCTCAAAAGAATAATTTTTCAGGCACAGGCAAGGAAACGAAGCCGTTAATTTTTTCCGGCCCAAAGTTTCCAAAAAAAATGCACTTCAAAGGGAAGGTAGGGAGGCAGCGAACGAACGAACAAGTGATTGATTTATTAACTCTAGTCCAAGCTAGAAATGGAGCGTGGCCTAATGACAACTACGTCTCAGAGCAAATGCGACGATACTACAGACGGCAATATCCAGAATACTTCCGCAAAGCCCGTAAAAAGGGAAGTACAGGCAAAGTACAAACTGCTCGATCTACACCGATTGACCTTCAATCTCGAAGGACTGGAACAGGCGTGTGATGCTGAGACAGCTACAGCCGAGCAGTTCAATGCCTTTGCTGAAGCCTTTGCTGATGTAGAAGATGTTGATACAACGATCTGGCCGCTCGAAGTTAGACGCGATTTGATTAACGAATTGTGGGAGTATTGTTTAACGGAAGAGTACGATTTTCCTTTAACAGAAATACCTGTTGAAGCGGCTTCTGAGGCGGGATAAGGAGATACAGCATGAAAGAACAAGAAACGCTTACAGTGGATGATTTGAAGCGTGTGTATATTCGAGCACAAGATGAACAAGGCAAGTGGGTCTCTCTCAATTGCGAAGAGGCTACAGATAAGCAGTTCGGTACCTGGGCAAAATCACGTCTCACCATTCAAGGCGTTGACGTACCCTGGGGATTAGAAGAACGCGCCGATTTCTGTAATGTGCTCTGGCAATCAGGAGCATTGCACATCCTCAAAAAAGATGTAGAGTTTGAAGATGAAGCCGCTCAGGAAGGAGCATAGCATGAGCTACAACGCAAAGTTGCACGATGATCTGATAGCATTGCCGATCTATGGCGATTATGAATGCTCAGACCACGATTGCTCACGGCCCGCTTGCATCAGACATCCCGCAAGTGGGAAATTCTACTGTTCAGGCCATGGGCTAGAAGTGGCAGAGTCACATCCTGCCGATCTATCGGACATCTCCATTGCACTGGGTATCAGGCAGCGTATGCTCGATGAGGGATGGGAATGTTCCTCTTGTGAGAAGCCAGCAGAGCGTATCTGCTCTTATTGTCAGGAACTTATCTGCTTCGATCACATGCACTACATTCCCAGAGACGGCGCATGTTGTGATGATTGCGCTTTAGCATTGGAGCAAGAGTATGAAGCCGCTCAGGAAGGAGCATGACATGGAAAAACGCAGATGTTCAGAATGTAGCAAGTCGCGTGAATGCAGACTCTGTACCTGGACGTGGATAGATTCAGTTTTACGTAAAAGTCATACGTCATTTGATTTCTTGTGTGAGTCATGCATCAGACATCTGAACGCACGGCCCATAGTTACTCAGGAGAAAGTTTGACATGGGTAAAGTATTACCGTCGAATTGGGGCATTAGATTTATAGATGCATTCGCAATCCTGGTTGTTGTTGCGATCATAGCCAGGTTCGTTGCGCCCACATCGGGCCTCTCTATCGCTTTGCAGCAACTCTTTCACTTGCTGGCACTCGGTGTGCAATGGCTTGCAAATGGCTTGGTGCTGCTGTTGAACTGGATTTAGAAAGGACATTGTATGAGTGTCGAAGAAGAACTCGCAGAAGCATCGCTCGTCATCGCCAATCAACGCGCGCACATCGAGGACTTGCAGGAGCTTATCCTCGATTGGAGCTTGCTGATGCATACCCGCTTCCCCTTTACCTGGAATAAAGATGCAGATGGAATGATTATCAATGAGCGTGTCAGGGAACTCGGTATTGTGAAAGAGAGGGCGAAGCCGTGACCATCATACATATCCCCAACTACTACCGCCCTCTCTTTGATGGTGGACCAGACGGCCCTCTGCGCTGGCAAGATGATGTGACAGGTTTCTTGCCTGCTGCCATGCTTGCGTACTTTGAACACAAGGCAACTCCTGAACAGTTCTCTCTGGTGTGTGAGTATGGCGAATACTACATCCATGCGCCATGTTGGGATTGGAACCCACATCTGACCGAAGAGGGCAAGCAGGAATTGGCTCAGGTGCGGAATCAGATCAAGTCAGTGACGACTGAGCAAGACCTGTCACAGTGGATGTACGCTTGCTTAGATTTGGGCATAGACCCCTTTTAGAAAAGGACATGTAGAATGAACTCTGTGTATATAGTCATAGCGATTAGTATTGTATCAACCCTGCTCATGGCGGGCTTTGCGTTCCTGTGGCATCACGAGGTACGCGCGCGTGAGATCGTCGAGCATACGCTCGGTAATGCCCTTACTGAAAATCTTGAGCTTAAAGTCGAGCGCAATGGGGCCAGAGCGCAGCGCGACAAGCTCAATCGTGAGAATGCCACGTTGCATGCTGCCTTAGAGAAGGTACAGATGGCAACGCCGATACCAGCACGACCCGCGCGTAAGTCCGCGAAAAAGGAAGGAGTGAGTGAATGAATGAGCTTAGGAAACCAATCGAATTATCCGAAGATGAAGAGAAGCAGATACAGGAATTTCCCAAGAACCTGGCTGATCTGTGTGCAGGCAAGAGCGATATATGTATCCATTGTCATGAGCGAGTTCATGAGTTAAAGCAGGTCGGTAGGTGCGTGTATGCGTATCCTTGTGGATGCAGACAGTATCAAGGTACTGTGCCAGAGAGATGGAAGCCGAAGAAGAAACTCCATCCGTACTTTCAAGAGCAGTTGGAGAGGGAAGAGAAGCAATGAAGCACTTCATACAACTCATCATAAACGCCCTGGCCCGCCGTCTCAAACTCTACGGGACGCTCGACACCGATAAGGCTATTCGAGTCGTCAAGAGACAGAACCTGACGCTCAAGGAAGAGAACCTTGCGCTCAAGGAAGAACTCACGCACCGGCAAGGGTTTACAACGGTCTACATTGACCCGCTCATGCGTCAACGTGGTTACGAGCAATCCGCGTGGGCAGAACCTGAACGCCACACTGCGCCCAGGCCAGTCTTGGGTATCCGTCAACGTGCTGTCACACGCCAATTACAACAGCAACCAGGCATGTATTGGAACCATGACCGCCGTATGCGTGACCAGAAAGAGCGCGTGCAGCAGACCGACCCGCTTCTCACACAATCGGCTCTGCCACGTATGCCACATAAGCCCAATCTCATGCTGCACAGTGGACTCTATCCAGGTGAGACGGCGCACAGCACACCGGCGTTCCTGCAAGACCAGGACAAGAAAATATCATGAGTTTTTGCGAATATCTTGAAATTGCCAATATTGGTGCCAAAACCCCTTGACAGATTAATTAAATATGATTATAATTAATACTAGAGGATGTGAATGAAACATCCAAGAAAAAACAAGGAGAAAACGGAAATGGCAAAGGCAAAGGCAAAAGTACAAACACTACAAGAGAAACGCGACGCTGCAATGAAAGCAAACCTGGAAATTATGAAACAAAGGATGGCAGAGATTGCAGAACAGAAACGCCTTTTTGAAGAGAAATTAGCGGCTCGTACTCCTGAAGAGATTGCAGAAGAAGCGGCCCGCTGGGAAGCCAACCACCAGATCGAGATCGAGACATGGCAGAAACGCCATAGCATTGAAACTGAAGAAGAGGCGGCATACCGCGAACAGGTACGAGCCAACCTTGCAAAAGTTGCCAGAATTGCCGATGAGGGAGAATAGAGAAGATGGCAGAAGTTCAACAAGCAAATCAGGCACTTGCACAACACAAAGTCGTTCTTACAGAATTAGCAGGACGCTGGGTAACAGTCAACGCACTTTCGCAAGCGGAAAATGGAGAGTGGATTATGGGATGGTCGCATAGCGATTTTCCAGAAGCTCATATAGATAAAATCTCTGATGCTATAGATTTTATCATCCGTGACGAATATGCAAGCTATCGACGCCCACCAGGGCGCCCTCCTGAGCTACAAGGTGAATACGAGTTAGTTTCGGTGAAAGTCCGCAAGGATTTGTTAGCAAAGATCAAGGCAAGCGGCAAGAGTCGCCGCGAGTATATTGAAGAATTGTTAGAAAAGTAATAGCCTCGCACAGAGGGAGCCCTTTCGGGCGGAAAGAAGGAGACGATGATTTACCGATTGAAATTTGTCGGCTATTACCGCAACGGTGGTGATGTTTCTGAAACAGTGGAAGTCGGGCCTGCTCCCGATTTAGCCACAGCTATCATGTGGGAGCGGGTCGCATTAGAACAGTCTGGAATTATTATCCAGACTGTTCAAGACCTGACCATATACGAAGAATAGCCCCCCTCGCCGCAATCCGCAGCGCATGACTCACATCATGCGCTTTTTGCTGTCTCTTGCAAGTCCGGCCTCTTTGGGCTATACTTGCAGTAAAATATGCAGGAGCCTTGACATGCTGTGCAGTGATACGAGTAGCAAATTACCAGCTGTGAAGATAGATATACCTGTTGACGTGGTAGAATACATTAGCAACTGGTTGAAGTCCATCAAGGTCAAACCATTTAGCGGCAATGCTGACTTGACGCTCCATGCCAGAGGCGGGAACATCGAAGAATATTCGACGAACATCAAGGAGCGACGAGCACGCAAGAAAACAGCATAGCAGACAACCTTTTTTAGTATTCGGCTATGTGGGAGGTGCCACTCCTGCACAGCCCCTCTACAGGTGTAGGGTATAGAGGGATGGCAAGTCTCTATACCTGAACTGTAGGGGCTTCAAGTGTTGATCGCACTCTTCGGAGCAGCAAACGCTATCTAGTGAAATCTAGGTGGCGTTTTTTGTTGGTATGTATCATGTGGCAGAGCTTTAAACAGTTTGACAATAGGGACGTTTGGTAACCCTATTTATTGAGACTCTACCGTACAAAAGAGGTTTTAGTATAGCAAGCAAGCGGTGTTATGGGGCATATATGATTATTGATTTTCTTGTGAAACGATACGCTATCTTCATTTGTGAGAAGTGCGGAGAAACCGTCTCGATTTATGTGCCGCCATCTGGAGAGAGTAACATCAAATCCTATTGTTGTTCTGCTACCTATGAAGTAGCAGACAGAGGCGATATCCTTCTCGAGCGTTTAGCTGATCGAGCAGACGAAAAGCGCATGTATGATGAACCAGTGAAAGAGACGAATAGATAAGCAAGCGGTGTTACAATGGTTGAATTGCTCAGGTATACGGGAATGGTCGGGTATCTCCTGTATGCGCAAGTCTTGTTCTACCTGTGGCAGATGCTCTTTCTCATTCTCGGCATTGCCACCGTGATCGTCGTTTTGTATATCGTTGTTGGCTTGCTGCTCTTGAAACGCACCAGACGAGGTGAAGCGTGAGTATGTATCCTATCCCGCTTACCAGCACAACAGACTCGCCAATCATGCGCCACTTCACGACGCACTATCCGCTGTACCACACATCCAAGTTCCGCTTAGAGTGCTGGTGTGGCTTAGAGTTCTCGACGATCTTCTTTAGTGAGACGGAGATTGAACGCTTCATCGCCTTTCTCACTGAGCATATGGCCTGCACACCACAGGAGGCATCATGAGCAGAGAAGAACTGATCGAGCAATTATCAGAGAAAGAACATGTGAGTTGGGCGCATTGGATGGATTATCTCTTTTCCAGATGCCCCTTTACAGAAAAGGGAGATGCTATTATTCCACGTGAATTGGTGCAAAGCTGGAAAAGACAAATAGCCACTCCTTATGCTGAATTATCAGAGCGAGAGAAGCAATCAGATCGGGATGAGGTTGCTCATATTTTGCCTATCATAGATGAGTATATGAAACAGGCTGCTATAGCAATAAGCAATGCTCAAATGAAGCAAGGTGGTGTATATTTGCATCCAAATGCGATGATGCGAGCAATAGAGGAGAGAGAGGCATGAATACAGCAGAACATAAAGATATCTCCATAGGTCTCTATCTTTTCTGCATTGTGTTAGATGAGATTGGTTGGCATCTGAAGATATGGGAAAGTTGTGAAGCTCTCATACCGTATAAGCCTGTATTGGAGGCATCATGAGCACATTCGAGCGTCGCGCCTGGCAGATTGCCGGTCTCATCTTGCTTGTGTGGGCCATCGCCTTTAGCGTGTGGCTCAATCTCACACCAACATAGGAGGGAACGATTGAAGACAGAAGATCAAATCACGCTGGCAGTGCATAAAGTAGGCTTGAAGCGTTCTTCTGAGGATGCTCAAATAGCTGATACGCTCTTGCTTGGATTGCAAACGGATGGAGTACATCATAAGCAGTGGGCGCTATGGCACATTGCTGAAATACTAGGCTTAACGCATTTCCTAAATGAGATAGAAGATAGAGGAATAGCACCATGAGTGGAGATTGGGAAGACCTGACGAAAGAACAACAGAAAGCGTTAGACTCGTTTCGTAAGACCATAGGTGATGTGCTTATTCAACAGTCCGAAGCCTTTTATACGGCGTATCCTGAATTGCGCTTGACATGGAGCTTCACGATTGATGCGCTCATTCGTGAAAAGCATCCAATTGTATTGCAGCCATTGTGAGGTGACATACGACTGATAAACCTATTCCCATGCGCCGAAGCACAAACGAACCCATCAAGTTTCCGCCGCCACAAACGTTTGACCAGCGCATCCGGCGCAACATCTACCAAATCCTGTACCATGTGCTGCGTTCACAAGAGCGCGTCGATGTCAACACGATGAGCTATACCGAGTTTGTGGCGACCATCGAGCGCATGATTGCCGAGGATGAGGCATGATTGAAGTGAGTACAGCCATCATCCTCACAGGTTTCGGCGTCGGTGTTGCGCTCTTCTGTGTCTTTGCAGGTGCTGTATTGCATATGCGATTCCTCGACCGCAAACTCATTCCACCCGTTCCCAAAGCCGCGCCCATCACGCAGCAGATACCGGCGGTGAAGCCATGAGTAAACTTGCTCTACAAGCCGATCCATGCTATAATGAGGCTATAAATATTGATGCCCTCGCGGTGCTGGATACACCCAGGGCTGTACATCTGATTAGGAGATGCACCTTGGATACTATACCTCAAGACAACACGCCCTGCAAACCATGTACGAAATGTCGCCAAGTTTTCCCTTCTACTCCTGAATTCTTCCACCGTGATAAACATACCAAGGATGGCTTATTGGCTAGATGTAAGCTATGTCGGACTAAACCTCGTGATGTGCCAGAAGGGTACAGACGTTGTACAGCCTGCAAGAATGTCTTACCTACAACAACAGAATCCTTTAGCCATAACAAAGAGGGAAAGTATGGACTACAGGCGAAGTGTAAGGTCTGTCTTAATAAAGCAGCGGGAATCTATCGTGCTCGTCCAGAGGCTAAAGAACAAAAACAAGCCTATCATAAAGTTCATTATCATAAACCAGAGGTGCGGAAACGACACATAGCATATGTGAAAGCACGCTATCACGATGATCCCACGCCGTTTTTGGTTCATGCCCATAATCGTGAAGTTCGTAAAAAGGCTATTAAAGGCTCCTTTACTGCTCAACAAATCCAGGACTTGCTGAAGCGTCAAAAACATCGCTGTTACTATTGCTCTATCAAATTTGAGAAGCATAAGAGCAAATACATCTATCACATTGATCATACTTTCCCTATTAGCCGTGTTGTAGGTACTGATATTCCTGCGAATGATATCAGTTATCTCGTCTTAACCTGTCCACCATGCAATCGGAGCAAGCATGATAAATTCCCTTGGGAGTTTCCAGAGGGAGGAAAATTGCTGTGAGAGATGAACGACTTGATAATAACTTGACAGTACAAAAAAAGCACCTGAGTAAGAAGCAAAAGCAGCGCCTCTTTCTTGAAGCCTATGCTGAGCAGGCAAATGTCCTGCTTGCCGCTCGCGCTGCTGGCGTCTCTCGTCAAATGGTCTACATCTGGTTAGAACACGATGAAGACTTTTTCTTTGCCTTTAATCAGGCGAAGGAAGACGCGAAAGACGTGCTCCGTGCTGAAATCTATCGACGTGGGCATGATGGCGTTGAGGAACGAGTGTTCCAACAGGGGATGCTTATTGACGTTGTTCGCAAGTATAGCGATACCTTGCTCATCTTCCATGCCAAAGCCTTGATGCCTGAATACCGTGAGAAGCAACAACTCGATGTGACCAACCATATGCAGGTGCAACGCGACCCTGCCTTGCAATCACTGACCGATGAGGAAGTAGAAACGCTTGAGAGAATCAGCAATCGCACCGCAACGAACAGGGAGTAACGCCCTGTTACACCCGCAAAAACTGAAGAAGGAGATACGCGAACGTGGCCGTGAGAAGTTCCGCTTCTTTGCACGTCACGCCTGGCCTGTGCTTGAGCCTGGCACCGACCTCATCTGGAACTGGCACCTCGATGTCATCTGTGACCATTTACAAGCCGTCTTCGAGCAGCGCATCAAACGCCTGGCCATCACTATCGCACCTGGTCACGCAAAGTCTTCGTTCGTGTCAGTCTTGTTCCCCGTCTGGTGTTGGATTAACGACCCTTATAGTAGGTGGTTATGTGCCTCTCACTCTCTTGACCTGGCAGTACGCGACAACAAGAACCGTCGCGATCTGATTGAGTCAAGTTGGTTTCAAGAGTGGTACGGCCCGCTCTTTGTGCTCTCATCTAGTCAGAACGTCAAGGGCTACTTCGAGAATGATAAACGCGGCTACTCGATAGCGATAGCGGTGAGGGCATCAGGCACAGGGAAGCGAGGTACGCATTTGTTGATAGATGACCCCAATAACGCGATGGCTGGCCTTGCTGACATTGAGGCAACAAAGGAATGGTTCGCTAAAACCTGGATGAGCAGGCTCAACGATCAGGAAAACGGCTCCATGATTATCGTTGGCCAGAGATTGCATGAAGAGGACTTGATAGGCCACGTCTTGAAACTCGGTGGATGGGAACATATCAACTTGCCAGAAGAGTATGAGCCATCCAGGGAAAGCAAAACGCCGCTCACTGACATTTACCCTGACGGCAAGTACGATAAACGCACCGTAGAAGGAGAGTTGTTATGGCCGGAGAAATTCCCGCGGGAAGTGCTAGACAAACTCAAGAGAGAACTAGGTCCGCTGCACTACTCAGCACAATATCAGCAAAGCCCGATTCCTACTGGTGGCTATATCTACAAGGAGAAGGACCGACGTTGGTTCACTGTGGACCACGTGACTGGCTCGTACATCCTCGAAACGCCTCGTGGGAGAGTGACCGTCCCGATTGCCGACTGTTGGAACTTAGCGGTGATTGACCTGGCCGTCTCTACCAAGAACACGGCTGACTTCTTCCTCATGGAGACGTGGGCCATCACACCATACAAGGATGCTTTGCTTCTCCATGCCCTGCACGAACACCTGGACTTCCCTGAACAGCAACAACAGATACCGCTCATCTTTCAACGCTTCCTGCATAGCATCATAGCCGTTGAGAAAGTTGGCTATCAGTTGGCAATGATACAATATCTCATTAGCTTGGGGCTTCCTATCAAGCCATTCCAACCCCAGACCGATAAGATCACCCGTTCCACCACTGGCTCCATCCTCTATTCCAATGGCAAGGTGTATCACAACAAGAACATGGAAGGTATTGAGGAAGCAGAGAAAGAGTTGTTTAGCTTCCCCAAAGCGCCACACGATGAATACCCCGATTGCCATGCGATGATGGCCTTTGTGATTTCGACGTATGGCAGACCAGGCCTGCTTGACCTGGCAAGCGATGACGAAGAGGCACTTGACACGACACTCAGCATTGAGCAGTTGAAAGTTGCCGAGGCTATCACCGAAGAACAACGCCAGGCAGCCGAGGAAGAGGCCAAAGTGCAATTGGCAGACCTGTTCAGGCGTGGGCCGCAAGTGAACCCGTTCGAGTGGGTTGAACTCAATGGAGGATGGATAGAATGAACATATCAAGATATATTGGAGTATTCGATAGAGGACATGGTAAAGAAGCAATAGAAATCCAACTTGATTACCCTTTCTATGGTAGCGGTATTCTCCCACCTCCAACACTTGATATACAGGTAGATATAGGCTTGGGTTCTCCCAAATATATGCAAGTCACCTGTATATATTGCATAACTTCGGGGCGAGCTGCAAGAGATTTAGGGATAAGCGAGCAGGATTTATCAGATCGCTTATCTCGACATAGGGAAGTACAAAGGCAACTAGGGAGGGCGGAATGAAAAGACGCGCTCTCATCGTCCTGGTGCTGCTTGTGCTCCTGGTACTGCTGGTTGTCGGTGTCCTCTACGCTTCGCGACCATCGCACTCGAACCCGACACCAACCGTCACACCAACCGCTACGTCAACACGAGTCACACCAACGAAGATACCGACAGCCACGCCAATCGTGACGCCAGAGAACGGAAAGGGGTGATGTATGAGAAGATTTGGGTGTGATGCAGATAGGCGTGTAGTGAGCGACGCCTCGTTTTATGTCTTGCCCGCCCGTCTTACCATACTCATCTGGACGGTCTTGCCCGCACCGTATCGCTACACCGAGCAAGTCCTCTGCATCACGGAGGTAGTATAGCACATGAGTAGACGCCGCAAGCCTATCAGAATCCAATGCCCGAAATGCGGCTTATATGTATCTCCCCTATATCATCCTGATGAGGCATGTAAATTGGTACAAGCCCTCTATCCTATGCTGAAGGAGGGGAGCACATGAGTAGACGGCGCAATCGCCCTCAGAGGCAATACAACGGAAAGGCCGACCCGAACATCGCCGTCGTCGTTGCGAACCAGGGCGTTGCCACACCCGCTACTATGCCAAGGAATATGCGTGCCTACATCCAGGAGGGGTATAGAGGCAATGATACCGTTTTTGTCGTTGTGCAAGCTATAGCACGCGCCGGAGCTGGCATCAAGTGGAAGCACTATACCGATAAGACCAAGCAGAAAGAGATTGCTAATTCTGACTTAATGACCCTTTGGGATACCCCCGCGCCTAAGACCTCCGGCTCACAGTTCAGAGAAGCTATGATCGCGTACTACTGCTTAACGGGTAACAGTTACATTCTTGGCATCAATGCCCGCCAATCACCTGGTAGTACCTTTGCTCACGAAGATCAAGCTCGACGAGAATGGCCCGCTCTACTACGAGTTCGGCAACTTTTCACCGCCACGCAGGTATGCAGACCCATTTGTGATGCATAACAAACTCTTTGCAGGCAATGACGACGTGTACGGCATGAGTCCGGTAGAAGCGGCAGCCATGAAGGTTGATATCCAGAAAGCAGGGCAAAAGTGGAACCTGGGCTTGCTCTCTAATATGGCGCGTCCAGGCGGTGCGTGGGTCACGGATGCACTGCTCGGCGACACGGAATACAAGGGACTCAAAGAGGAGATACGCAAGAAGTTCGCTGGCCCGCGTAACGCTGGTGAGACGGCCATCCTGCATGGTGGCGTGAAATGGCAATCGATGAGTATGAGTCCGATGGAGTTGGATTGGATTGAAAGCGACACGAAAGGCGTGCGCGATATAGCCAGGATTTTCTTTAATTTCCCTTTGCCTCTGCTCGGCTTGGCTGATACAACATTCAACAACTTAGAGGAAGCCAAACGCTTCCTCTATACGGACATCGAATTTCCGCTCCTGGACATGTTCGAAGCGAGTCTGAACATGTGGCTCACGCCGCGCTATGGTGGTGGCTATCTTGGCTATGATTCCAATGATGTGGAGACGATAGCCGATCAGCTCAAAGCGGCTAAGGCTGCTGACTCAGATCGCGCAACCGCAGAGTTCGCGGCCAGCACCATCACCTTCCACGAGGCCAGGGAAATCCAGGGCAAGCAACGGCTGCCCGTCAAGGACTTTGTGATTATCAATCAGGTGCCGGTCCATGTCGATGATCTGGACGACTACATCGCCGCCATGAGCGGTAAGACCATCAATCCACCGCCGCCTCAGTTGCTACCTCCTGGGCATGTCACCGTGACGCCTGTGGATAACAGTGGGGATAACTCGGTGGATAACGTAGATAACCAAGCAGGCAGTGATAATGCGCCACCTGCAAAGATACTTCCGTTTCCTGTCCCTTTAGTGAAAATCTTAGACCTGCGCACCGATGCTGAGAAAGCCGCGTACTTCAAGACGGTTGAGAGCAGGCGGGCCAAATGGGAGAAGATCATCGGGGCCAGATTGCAGGACTATTTCCGAGATGAGCACAAAACGATTGCAGCGGCTCTCTCACGTGGCGACGTCTCCGATGCATCCAGCAATGTCGAGCATGCGCTCATCGTCTTAGAGCAGCAAGGCACACTGAAAAGCCTGATAGTGGGTATCTACCAGGATGTAGGTGAAGACTTTGGCGATAGCGTGCTCAAGAACTTGAAGTTTGGCGATGCGCCCTACGAACAAAAACTGTTCAACCTCAGTCTAAACCTGCACGCGCCCGATGTGCTCGTCCATCTGTTACAATTGGCAGGTGAGAAGGTGAAGCAAATCTACTCGACCACACTGGCATTCCTGCAAGCTCATCTGACAGCAGGAGTGCAGGCGGGTGAGACGACCGAGCAATTGGCGCAACGGGTCGACGATCTCTACACGGAAAGCATCATCCCTGACCGCTCGCAAACCATTGCAGCAACTGAGGTTCACGGCGCCAATGAGTACGGTTCGCAAGAGGCTGCATTATCTTCTGGCCTCGAGCTTTCGAGGGTATGGATGTCGATGCATGATAGCAAGGTGCGGGACGATCACGCCGAGGCCGACGGTCAGGAAGTTGGCATGGATGAAGCGTTTGATGTCGGTGGTGAACAACTGATGTACCCAGGCGACCCGTCAGGAAGCGCGGGTAACACGATCAATTGCAGGTGTACGGTCATCTACAACAGTAAGCAAGCATCAGAAGAAGACGATATCAGCAAGGCATTATCGAAGTACGTGAACACGCTGCCACAACTGGCCGTCACCCGTGAGCAGTATAGAGAGTTATTGAGGGCAAAGAGATGAGTGAACTCTTGAACAGGCCGCTCAATCCGAAGTTGGATATTATCGTGAGGCCACACGTTCCAACTTTGTTTGAGCTTTTGCTTACATTTATCAACAAGATGAGGGCAAAGAGATGAGTGAAGAAGAAAATGGAACCGTCACCTTGAAAACAGAGCAACCACAACAAGCCGCGCCGCTTGCACCTGGGCAAGTTGGCTTGAACATGCAACTCTCCCCACAAGGCGTTGTGCTCTCGTTTCCCGTCAATCTCGGCATTGACACCGAGACGATGGGGCAACTCGTGAGGGCGTACCTGCATGAGCATCCCGAACTGATGCAAGAGCTTGTACAGGAAGCCATCAAGCAGAAACAACAGGAATTGTCGATCATCCAGTTAGTGAAACAGAGCAGAACGGATTAAGGAGGGCAAAGCATTGAGAGTCGAGTATATCCAATGTGATGTATGCGGGAAAAAGCACGACGCGCAATACGTATTGCCTGCTGACTGGATACGTACCATTCAATATGACAGGTATCAACTGGAAGAAGAACATCACTTCTGCTCGAATGGGTGTCTCGTCAGGTGGGGCATTAACCAAGAAGCGTTGCGCTCGCATGAAGATTCCCCTCAAGATGAGATGAAAGAGAGGCAAAGCACATGACAGCACAAGAACTGGCCCGAAAGATACACACTCTTATCAAAGAGGCCTATGATCGGGCAGAAGGCAGGGATGAGTCATACCGTATAGGCTGTTATGCTCTGGCTCTCGGAGACATCGAAAGGCTGTGTAAGGAGCAACTACTGAAGGAGCCTGTGAAACGATGAGAAAGAATGAAGAGTTTGCTCTTGCACTTTTCCAGGCATGGGCAAAGTATGAGGGCGCGAAGAATACCGATGAGATCGAGTGGGATGATGTGGGCGAATTCCAACAAAAAGGCTATCTTGATCAGGTGAACACGGTATTCAGCTATCTTTTTGAGCATGGACTTCTAAGTGCCAGTCTCGACCGTGAACAAATGGAAGCCTATGGAGCAAAGTATGGGGTCTATCTAGCTGAGAAGAGTGGGGTGAAACAATGACCGTACAAGAACTGGCACAGCGCATCCTGGAGATCGCGCACAAAGCCTTGGAGCAAGAGAAGCATAACGTCGTCTACATCGGGGATACCTGCGATGCCCAACTCGGCCTTGAATACATTGTGAAGCTCTGCGAGGACGTGTCGAAAGATCAAGAGGCATTCAAGCAGTTTGAGAAGAAGGTGAGTAGTGCTAAGAGGGGTTAAGTTCGCTTCTCAAGCGGATTTGTGCTATAAGGAGAAATTACTATGGTCAGAGTGTCACGCATTGAAAGGAAAACCGAATATCTCCCTATCCTAAACGGGCAGATCAAGGCCACAAATGATCAAAAAGGCATCGTGGAGGGATATCTCAACTATATCGGAAACGTGGATTTTGGGGATGATAGAACGATGCCTGGGGCTTTTAAGAAAACACTGGCTGATTCTTATGCTCGCAAATCTGCTCAGGGTCTTGATTTCTTGTGGCCTTACTTATGGAATCATGATTATAGCATCTTGCCACCTGGGGGAATATTCGATGCCGAAGAGGATAGAAAAGGCTTATATACCAAGACGCAGTTGAACTTGGATACTCAAATGGGCAGAGAATTATATAGTAACTTTAAGATGGGCATATCAAAAAAGCAATCGCTTGGATATCGCGCACTTCAGGTGGATTGGGTCAAGGAAAATGGGAAAAGCATCAGAAATCTTTTAGAGATTCAGGTCATGGAAGGAAGTTGTGTGACATTCCCGATGAACGACATGGCTCAGGTTGATACCGTGAAAAGGAGTGTGTTTTATATGCCAACGTTAAAGGAAATGGGAGCAAGGATAGCCCCATCGCAGGAGAAAGAGAAAGTGATGGACATTCATTCAAAAGACTATGCCGAAAGTTACCAGCAGACCAATCAATCGGATTGGATATCAGACCTGTGGAACCTGTGGTATCCTTTGAGAAACGAAATCCTGACGGCATTCCAGACTGGCGACACCATTGAGCAGGATGTGCAAAGTGCGCTTGCTCAGTTCGCACCGGCTGTGCTTGCCTATGTGCAGCATGGCATTGAACTGAATATGACCGATTGCTTGCAACCATCCGACGATGGTGATAGTGGCGGCGGCTCCATGCCGATGATGATGTCGAGTGACGACAACCCTGAGACCAAAGATGTGAAACTTCTCTCAGCAGCCAGCCATGCCAAGATGACCAAGGCGATTGGTGGCATGGAAAGCCACATCAAGGAGTTGAAGAGCGAACTGAGCAGGCAAAGAGCCAACGCGCTGCAAGGCTATCAAGTCTATTCAGGCAAAGAGCCGCCAGAGCAGAAAGAAGAAGATGATCAGGAAGAGGATGAGACTGAGCAGAAACAAGAGCAGGTTGAGGATATCCATAGCGTGCTGCATGACCTCACCCTACTGCTGAGTGCTGATAACGCTAATCGTGGCGTGTAGAGCGGCTTTGTGGTATAATGAGATCAAATAATGTTGTGGCTGGCGGTGCTTGTGACACCCCAGCCCGATAGCAAGAAAGTGACTCTTACTATGGATGATAGTCTACTCTCAGATGTCCCTCATAGCAACCCCGATGATATTCCGCTAAAACGCTGCTCGAAATGCGATGAAGAGAAGTCTGCAACGACTGAGTTCTTCCATCGTCAGAATAAGTCAAAAGATGGTTTGAGGCCATATTGCAAAACATGTGTTCTTGCACATGAGAAGACTCGCTATGCGGAAAATCGTGATCATATTCTAGAACGTAAAAGAGCGTACCAGAGAATTTACGATGCAGCACACCGTGACCGTAAGAGGGCTTATGATGCAGCACATAGTGATCGCCAAAAAGGTCATTACGCATCACGCCGTGACCAAGCAAAGATGTACCGTGCAGCACATCGTGAGCGACGTTTAGCTCAAAGTAAGGCTCATTATGTAGCAAACCGTGATCGTTATCTAGAGCGTGATCGAAGTCGTCGACGACTTCCAGAAGTACAAGAGCGTAAACGTGCGCAGAAGCGAGAGTATCGCAGCCGACCTGAAGGAAAGTCCAGTGAGAAAGAGTATCGTAGTCGCCCAGAAGTACAAATGCATCGAGCGGCTAATAGGCAAACACGCCGTGCAAGATTAAGAGCAATTGGAGGAACTTTCACCAAACAAGATGTACAAAATCTGCTCAAAGGGCAAAAGGAGAAATGCGCTTTGTGTAAGAAGAAGTTAGTCAAATATCATATTGATCATATTGTTCCTTTGTCTCGTGGTGGTTCCAATTGGCCGTATAATTTGCAACTTCTCTGTCCCTCTTGCAATCTCAGTAAGCAAAATAAACTTCCACACGAGTTTGATGGTAGCGGTCAAATGAGGCTGCTATCATGATCACAGATAGTATGTTATAATATTCATAACAACACCGATAGGCCGCTATTAGCACCTATCACAATATAAGACGATGAAAGCCGCCGTTACGAACGTCACTTTCTGATTGACAAGCAAACCCTTGTCCAGAAGTGAGCGTGCGTAGCAAGCAAAACAAGAACCTCCTTTCTGGACGAAAAACCAGAAACGGAGGCTTTTTTTTATGAACGAGGAAGTGAAAGAGCTTGTAGAGCAAATTCACAAACTGAACAAGCACCTCGACGAGCGCGTCAAAGATATGGAAGATCGGCAAGCCAAGACCGAGACGAAGATCAGCCAGGGCGGGCCTGTTGCCGCTGAAGCACGCGCTGAACTCAACAAGATTAACGAGAAGATCAGCAACGAAATCAAGGCGTACAGGCAACTTGTGTTGGAGCAAAAGGAAGCCATGCTTGCCATGCAGCGCCCACCTCCCACGAATGGGTATCGCGGCTCCTCATCTGGCTCATGGAAACCACCCGCAACCAAAGCCATCGAAAAGTGGATGCGCAAAGGCGGGGACGCTAGTGCGCTGACCATGGAAGAGCGCAGCTATGTGGATTTCAACCACATGAACTGGGACATGTATACCCCTGAGCAAAAAGTGATGGTGAGTGCTGCCGCTGACCTGGGCGGCTTCTTCGCAGGAACCGATTTCTCGGATAAGTTCATTCAGAAACTCTTCCTGATCTCGCCACTACGCGCCTATGCCGATACGCAAACCATCGGCGGCGAGAAACTCATCCTCCCGTCAGAGGGTGCTACGGACACCAACATCTTCTGGTCAGATGAGCAGACAGGCTACCAGGCATCGCCGGATCCGAACCTGGGCATGATCGAGATATTCGCGCGTGAGTTGAACGGCTACATCAAGATTTCACGACAGAACCTGGAAGATAGCGTGTTCGATGTAGAAGCATACCTGCTCAAGCGTCTCACCCGTCAGTTCGCGCAAAAAGAGGGCGTGGCGTTCATCTCAGGGAACGGTGTGGCACGTCCTGAAGGCATCCTAACCGTTGCAGCCATCACCAGCCCTGTAGCTGGCGGCATGAACCAGTTTGTCGGAACTGACACCTCAACGCACAAACTCTTGCCCTCCGACTTGATCTCCCTGATGCATGTGGGCAAATCAGGCTACCGTGCCACTGGCACCTGGCTCATGTCTAACTCCACCATCGGTATATGTAGGCTCTTTGCAGACACCACGACCCGCCCGATCTGGACGATGTTCGGTGATGTTTTCTCTGAAACCCTGTTTGGGCGCCCTATCGTGGAGATGCCGGACATGCCAAACCAGGCTGGCACCTTCCCGGCGTTTACGGCTGGCCAGTTCCCGGTGATCTTTGGCGATATCGGGCAAGGGTATCAAATCGTTGATCGTGTCGGACTGACGTTCCAAACCCTCAAGGAACTGTACGCTATCCAGAACCAGGTTGCTTTCTTAGCGCGTCAACGTGTCGGCGGCAAAGTGGTTCTTCCTGAAGCAATCAGCGTCCTCAAAATGGGCTAGTGTCCTTTTCCTACTGATATTATCAGTAAGTTTTGGACAAATAAAGAGAGGAAAGAGACACATGTTAGATGCAAACGGGCTGCCCATTGAAGAGGTAGCTCCTGCGGCTGAGGAAGCCCCTGCACGACGGTCAAGGCGCAAGGCTGAACCAGTTGTGGTACTAGAGGGCAATTGCGGCGGCGAACTTGAGATGCTTCCCGATGTTGAGGGCGTCACCTATCACGAATACACGTGCAAGGCCTGCGGGCAACTCGTGCATGTCGGGCTGGAAGACCTGGAAGCCAACGGCCTGCCGACACAACACCACAAACGGGAGGAGGATAAATAGATGAGTTCGTATGGAGTTATTGGGAAAAACCCGTCCAGGTATTTCTGGACGATTCAATTGTCTGTCCCTGCGGTCTACAAGACCGCGCAAACCAACGTCGTTGACCGATACCGTAACGGCGGTTACGCCGCGCTCACGCTTGAGTTATGCCCTGGCTTGTGGACTGACGGTTCACATGCCTTTGCGATTAACGACTCGGATGATAACACCACCTGGGTGGCGGTTGCAGCGGCTGACGTGATGCCCAACCCTGAAGTCGGGGTATATGGCACCGCGTCAACGTTTATCAGCATCACAGCGGCTACGGCGGTTGTGCAGCGTCTCGACTATATCGGGCGCCGCCGCTACGTGCAGGTTGTCACCACTGAGACAGGGGCAACGGGCGCGGCCTATGCGCTCTTAGCACACCTGTTCGCGCCGAACAACTTCCCGGCTGCATAAAGGATTGAGGCATGGCGCAACTTGGAGAAATCACCGTCAAAATCAATGCTGAAATGACGGAAACAAGCAGGGCAGTGCTGAGGAATGAACTACTCAAAATCCTAAGTGAGCCTGAAGTGCTCGAAGAGCTTTTGAAACTCTTGACGCACGATATCAGGCTCAAGACAGGCATGAGGCGCGATGGACAGCCTAAAACTTGATTGGCAAGTGACGACCTTTACCGGGCCGGAGCCTGTGCAATTGGCTGATCTCAGATCGACCAACTCAGGCTCTTACCTGCGTGTGGATTTTACCGATGACGACTTTGTGCTCAACGGCCTGATCTCTCAGTGCCGGGTGATCGCGGAGCAAGTCACCGGGAAAGCCTTCGCGCCCCAAACCATTCAAGCTATGTGGACGATGCCTCAAATCAACGCCGGCTCATTGTCAGGGGCGCGTCTTCTCTACGACCAGGACTTTTATCAGTACAACGAGAGCCTGGGAACAAACCCCTGGTCACCGGCTCCCTTTGTGCTGCCTATGCCACAGCCGCCACTCGTCGCGGTTTCGCTCTTTGAGTACCGTATCACGGCCTTCGCCTCGTGGCAGACGTGGCCGCAATCGGTAAGCGGGATTGCGAACTATGTAGTGGATACCTTGCCGACGCCGGGTGTCGTGTACCTGCAATATCCGCCGCCCGCCTACCAGTACCGCTTGACCTATACCTGCGGCTATGCGGTGCTGCCGTTTGATCTCAAGTTGTCGCTGATGCAGTTCATTGCCTGGAAATATGAGAACCGCATCGGGGAAGAGATGCCTGCTGAGATACAAAATCAGTTCATGGGTAATAAATCATGGGTGCTGTGATGCCAGGAAAGGAGACATGAAGCCATGCCGAATATCGTGGGGTTTGATATCAATGGAAATGTCACGCCATTCGTCTTCAAACCTATTAAGGCGGTCTCGATTACGGCAGCCACGCCCGTTGCGGTCTGGACGCCTGCCGCTGGTAAACGCTTCAGGTTGCTTGGCTTTTGCGTGCTACCGACTGTGGCCAATGTCGGCATTCTCTTTGAGGACGCCACAGGCGGGACGAATGAGTTTTTGCGCTTTCCACCGACAGCAGCCGTCGCCACCTCGCAAGTGCAGGTAAATTTGGGTCTGTATGGCTATCTCTCGACAACTGTCAATAACGCGCTCTTCCTGGATGTCACGATCACATCAACGGTGAGCGGCTATGTGTATGGAACGGAAGAGGCTTAATCATGGTATCAAGTCGCAAACTCGTCACAAGCCATGCATCGGGCCGTAAGGCCATTGTGCGTATCCAGCAATTAGCGGGCGGCTCAACATCTGGCGGTTTCACGGATGCAGGGACATGGACAGATGTTCCAGGGCTATCGAATGTGCCTGTCACGTTTCGCACCTGGTCGCCTTACGAGAAGATGCAGGCGGCGCAAGACTTTCCAGGGGTCGGCAGTCGTGCATATATGCGCTGGCGTAAAGGCACGAATATTCGCTCGAATATGCGGCTGGTCTATGGCAATCACATCTACCGCATCACGGAGGCGAGCAACTACGACGAGGCGAACACGGACATCATTTTGTACCTGGAAGAGTGGCAACCCACTGGAACCACGAGGCAATAAGCATGAGTGAATGTGAACATAAAGATTTTGAGGCGAGTGTGACGGTTTCGCGGCTTGAGGATATTGGCGGATTTGCAGCCGATGTGTACATTGTGTGTCGTGATTGTGGGATGCCATTCCGGTTTCTGGGCCTGCCTGGTGGCCTGCATCCTGATCATCCAACGGTTTCGGTTGATGGAACTGAGGCGCGTTTACCAATCGCTCCACAAGATCAAGAGGTGAAGCTATGGCGGTATCCTTCAATCACTTTAGTCAAATAGCGGATGCGTTGCCTTTCGCACTTGGCGAGATCGTGAGTGAGACAGCCGACGAGGGTCGGCAGAACATCCAGTACATCATCGTCTCAAACGGGCAAGTGCTGACAGGTTTCATGCATGACAGCACGCATGTGGAGAATGGGCCGAACGTGCAGACCAAGTTCATCATCTGTGGCGCTTTTTACGGAGTCTATCAGAATTACGGTACTCGGTTCATCCCTGCAAGGCCATTTTGGGAGCCAGGCATCGAGCAGACACGGCCAGGCTTTGAGGCGAGACTGGCAAACCTTGAAAGTAGGCTACCGCATTGAGCAGTGAGACAGCCGCAGCCTTCCATTGGGTCGGGTCTGAAATGCGGGCTGATTCCGCATTAATGGCGGCGGCGACAGGAGGAGTGTACCTGGGCTTCGCGCCACTCGATACGGTTGCGCCCTATGTCATTTTCGGGCGACAAAGTGGCTCCGATGTCTTGACGGTAAATGCCATCAGGCTCTTTGTGCATATCTTGTTGCAAATCAAAGCGGTTGGACCATCAGGGCAAGGCGGGAACTTTGCAGTGCTTGAAACGATTGCAAACCGTATTGATGCGCTCTTTAAGGATAGGCGCAATATCGCCCTTTCAAGCGGTGGGGTGCTGGCCTGCTACCGTGAGTCGGAACTGGAATATCCTGAGTTAGTCAACGCGCAGCCCTGGGAAAATTTGGGTGGTCTCTATCACATAGAACTACAAGGAGCATAAAGATATGGTTTGGACGGCTGAAAGATCAACTATAAATCAAACCTTGCAATTCGGTCTTGAGTCAACGCCTGGGGTGAACGTCGCAGCCAATAAGAGCATCCAGTGCTTTGCGATCACCTTCGGGCCTATGGACGATGCCACCGAGTTTAGCGCGACGGGCCGCAAATATCCTAGCATCGTGATTGAAAATAGTGAGTGGGTTGAGGGGACACTCTCCGGCTCACTAGACTATAACGGCATCGTCTACGCGCTGGCAGGGGTGAGTGGCGCAGCCACTATTAGCGCACATGGAGCATCGGCGACGGCGAAAGATTGGCTCTTTGTGCCACCACTGACAGGCAGTGTACAGCCGCAAACCTACACGATAGAACAAGGCGAAAACAACGCCTCTGGTAATGCCATTTATAACCACAAGGTCAACTATGGCCTGATCTCTGAGTTTTCATACAAGGGCGATCGCAAAGCAGGCTTCACCGTAGGCGGCAAAGTACTGGCGCAACAGTTACAACGCGCTATTACCATGACCTCGACACCAACGACTGTGGCTATCCAGCCATCGGCAGGCAAGCACTTCAACATCTATCTTGACCCGACCAGCGCCGCGCTCGGCACCACGCAACTGCTGAAAGTGCTGGATGTCGATTACGCCTTTACCGGGCTGTATGGCATGTTCTTCCCGCTCAACCGCGCTAATCTCGGCTGGCAAGCACACGTCGATCTCAACCCTGGCTGCACGATCAAGTTGCTGCTAGAAGCCGACGCCATCGGCATGACGCCACTCACGAACCTGCAAGCAGGCTCCACGCAGTTCTTACGCGTGCAAGGTCAGGGCGCGATCATCGACAATATCCAGACGCTCACCTTCGGCGGCGGTGTCACCGGTGGGACATTCACCCTCTCGTATAAGGGGCAGACGACCGCCCCGATCACCTATGCCGTTGGCCTGACGGCAGCAACGATCAATACCGCATTCCAGTTGCTCTCGACCGTCAGTACGAACTGTACTGTGACAGGTAGTGCAGGCGGGCCATACACCTTCACCTTCTCAGGGCCGCTGGCCGCCGATATGTCGCCAGTCACAGCAAACAATATCAACCTGACAGGTGGCACACCCACCATGACACTTGTCGCCACGGCATACGCCACTTTCCAACATGACATGGCCGTGAAAGTCAAAAAGGGCAACCAGTTCGCGGATAAGGATGGAGTGTTTGCTGTACCGTGGGAGTTCACGATTGTTGAGGATGCGACGTGGGGCGCGGCACAGAAGTTCTTGATTACGACCCTACTCACCGCACTATAAGGAGTATCCATGCCAATTACCGTCAATGAGATTGCCGCCAATACCGCAACCGTCACGATGTTTTGGGGCGAGAACAGCGTCAATATCACCTACCGGCCAGGGGTGGTAACGGAGAAGACCATAGCGCAAATGCTGGCCTTTGCCGATATGGATGAGTCAACCCTGATGGCACAGATGAAAGCCTTTAACGAACTGCTGGCACACCTGATTAAGGAATGGGACGTGCTCGAGGGAGATGTCATGTTCCCGCTTAACCCTGACCGCCTGGCCGAACTCTCCTTCATGTTTCGCGCCAAGATCATCCAAACCATCTTAGGAGATATCCGCCCGGAAGCGATGGCGCCTCAGATGAACGGCGCGCACTGAGGCGATGGCTCGCAACTGAGGGCAAATACGGGGAGCCGCCAGAGGACTATGTGCTGTTCAAGGCGGCTGAATACATGAGGATACCGACGCCGAGCATCGTGGATGTGGGTATCTGGTGGATTGATAAGGCCGTGAATTACATGAGTGCCGAGGCCGAGGCACAGAAGATTTTAGCAGACAGAAAGTAACGAGGTGTTACTATCGCAATTCAGGCTGCACTCCTTACAGCAGAGATTAGCGTTGTCGGGGCTGCTGAGGCAAAGGCAGCCTTGCAGGGCATTGGTCAACAGGCGCAACAGACGGGCGAGAAAGCCAAAGAAGCGGGCGGCGGTCTTTCTGGCATGTTCAAGAACGCGCTGTCCTTTGCCGCAGGCGGTGCCATCTTCGCGGGCCTCGGCATCCTCAAAGACCAGATAGGCGGCATCTTCACGGAGTCGATGGATGCCCAGGCAGGGCTGGCACAAACCAATAAGGTCATCGAGTCTACGCACGGCATTGCAGGCGTCACCGCTAACGCTGTACTTGATCTCGCCACGCAATACAGCCACCTTACCAAGTTCTCAGATGATACCGTGCAAGCCTCTGAGAATATGCTGCTCACCTTCACCAATATCGGCAAGAACGTCTTTCCCCAGGCCACCAAGACCGTGCTGGATATGAGTCAGGCGTTAGGCCAGGATACCAAGAACTCCGCTATCCAACTCGGCAAAGCCCTCAATGACCCGATAGCGGGCGTTACCGCTTTGCAGCGCGTGGGCGTCACCTTCTCGAGCACGCAAAAAGACTTGATCAAGCACTTCATGGACACCAACAACATCGCGGGGGCGCAGGGCGTCATCCTACAAGAACTACAAAAGGAGTTCGGCGGGAGTGCGGAGGCGGCTGGCAAGACGTTTGGCGGGCAATTAGCGATAGCCGGTCAACGCCTGGATGATATCAAGCAGAGCATAGGCGATGCACTCATGCCTGTCCTGGCTGCCCTCTTGCAGAAAATCGGCCCCATCGTTGATGCATTCTCACAATGGATAGCATCCGGCCATGCCGTCTCCGACGTGATTGCTGCTTTCAACGCACATGCGAGTGTGCTCATCCCCATCCTGGTAGGCATAGGAGCCGTCCTGTTGGGGGGACTCATAGCTGCTGTCTGGTCACTGGCTGCCGGGGTGATTGCCGCAACGTGGCCATTCCTGGCGATTGGCGCGGCGGTGGCTGGTCTGGTTGCCATCTTCATGCATTTTTACCAGACCAACGCAGGCTTCAAGACATTCATTGACATGGTGGTGTCGGGACTCAAGCAAGCAGCCTCCTTTGTGATGGCAAATTTCATTCCAGCCATACAACTCATCGGCGCATTCCTCAGAAATAACGTGCTCCCTATCTTGCAACAGGTTGGCGCGTTTCTGGTTGCGACCTTTACGCCGGTCTTCCACCAACTCGCTGCCGTGTGGACAGGTCAGATATTGCCAGCCTTGAAGCAATTATGGGCGGCACTCACGCCCCTGGAGCCTATCCTGAAAGTCATCGGCATGGTCATTGGCGGCGTCGTCATCGTGGCCTTTGGGTTACTCGTTGGCATCCTGACAGGCGTGGTCAAGGCGTTTGCAGGCTTACTCTCAGGGATAGCGGTCGTGATCGGTGGCATTATCCAGATTTTTAGCGGCATGGTGCAGGTCATAATCGGCATTGTGCGCTTCTTCATCGACCTGCTCACCGGCAACTTTGGGAAGTTGGGCAGCGATCTCAAAGGGATATGGAATGGCATCGTGTCCATGTTTACGGGTGTGTGGAACGTGATCAAGGGTATCTTCCTGGCCGCGTGGGGCGCGATATCGGGCTTCGTCTCAGGACTCGTGCAGGGTGTGATCGGATTCTTCCAAACGCTCTTCAATGCCCTCGTCGGTCATTCCATCATTCCTGATATGATCAATGCTATCGTCGGGTGGTTCCTATCGCTGCCAGGCAAAGCCATATCAGCCGTTGGGAGCCTACTCGGAAAATTAATCGGCTTCTTCGATGATCTCAAAAATAGGGCGCTTAGTTGGGGTGCCAACATCATCGCTAATCTGGCATCTGGCATCATTGGCAATATCGCTTCGGCCATCGGCAACGCCATGTCCGCCGTTGGCAACTTCATTAGTTCTCATCTTCCCTCCTCGCCGGCTAAGATCGGGCCACTCAAAGACCTGGCCACCCAGGGCTCCAAGATACCGGAGCAGATCGGACAGGGCATGGTAGCGGGACTACCGAAACTGTCCAGCAGTTTAAACATGATGCTCTCCCCGCTTGTCGCCATGCCTGCGTTAACACCTGCTTCATCGTCGTTGGGTGGAGCGAGTGCCACGGCACCCATTCATGTCAATGTGTATCTTGACGGCGCTCCTGTCGCGAAGAAGCTCATGCCGCATATCGCGACTGCTATACGCCAGGCGACGGGAGCAAAATTCTAATGGTCACAACTCTATTCGCTGTCCTGTTCAGACTCATAGCCAGGGGTGAGGGCTTCCCAACTCGACGGGCCGACTTGCTTGTATTTGGTAGTGTCACTGAAGTCAAATACCTCTTCCGATGGCTCCGAATGTGGACATTTACTCACTGCGTAGTTGGCTATGTCATCTACACGCTGAAGAAAGTCGTCCCATGTTTCACCATGTATCTGACTCAGTTTGATAGTGAGACTTCGCCTATCCTGCGTCTCAAAGATCGTTCCCGGCCATACCCGTATTTCTCCTGGGTCATACATACATCTTGCTCCTTTTTTGCTTCTCAGTATAGCACAGTAACGGGAGCGAAGTTCTAATGGCATTTACGCGTGTACAATCAGCAACGGGCAGCGTCGGAAGCTCAAACGCCAGTAGCGTCACCGTGACCACTTCCTCGACCGGCAGCGGGAACCTGCTCGTCGCGTACGTCATGGTACAAGGCGCAAGCGTCACCATCACACCGCCTACCAACTGGACGCAGATCGACACGACGCAAGGCGTATCGGGCGGCACTGCCTCCGTTGCCATGTTCTACCGGCAAAATAGCGCATCGGGGGTGACTTCTCATGTCTTCTCCTTTAGCGCATCCTGCAATGCGGCTGTGGCCTTCGAAGAGTGGAGCGGTGTGGCGACCTCAAATGCGCTCGATCAGGAAGTGGCGAAGCAGAACGCGAAAAGCACCTCCTCACTGACCGGCACGACGGCGGCACTCGCTGGCTCCGGTGAACTGGCGATATGGGGATTGGGTGTCCCTGCCGCGAGCCTGATTACCTATAGCAGCATCACGAATAGCTACGTTGAAGATACCAGTGCAAACGCCGCCTCTACCGAGGCAACCAGGGCGCAGGCCACACTTTTCTACAATACCAATGTAGGCAGCGCCGCAACGTCTTCAGGTTGCACGATGTCCGTCTCCGGCGGCACTGGTAATACCACCATCCTGGCCGTGTTCAGGGCTGCTGGTACGGGTACTGCTCTTTCAGGCACGCTGGCAGGGGTTGGCACGCTCACAGGCACCCTTGATACAACAGGTCTGCACCTCTCAGGTGAATGTGACGGGGTTGGCACGCTGTCCGCGGCGCTCTCTATCCCCGTCACGATCACAGGCACCTATACCGTGGTGATTGGAGGGCTGATCATCTAATGGCATCACGAGCAAATCCCTATGGCGTCACAACAGCATTACGCAACGCGAAGAAGTACATCGACCCGCAGTTGATCACGGATTTTGTGACACTGGGCCTGGGATGGGTACGCATCATGATCTTGTGGAACGCCATCGAACTCACGCCAGGGGTCTATAACGCTGCCGCCCTTGACGTGCTTGATGATGCCGTCAATCGCTTCAACAATGCAGGCTTGCACGTGCAATTCCCCATCCAGGCTCCTCCTACCTGGCACCAGGTCGCCGCCGACTGTGACCCATCGGCCAATGTCCATCATATGATGGACCCCACCAGCGTGGCGAATTTTGTTTCCTTCCTGTCACATCGCTATAACGGCGTCACGAACGTGCCTGGATACGGGCCGCTTACCATCGATGCCTTCGAGATCGGCAACGAAGACTTTGATGTCTATTTCTGCCAGGGGCAGCCGTTGACCGTCGCGGGCCAGACATGCCGCACGCCGAACTGGTTCATCCCTGTCTTGCAGGCGGCGGCTCCCGTTATCCGCGCTAATGCGCCCAATGCCCTCATAGGCATGTGTGCGCTGTGGTGGCAGTATAGTGCGCATCACACCACCTTCATGCAAGCCTTGTATGACAATGGCTGCAAGAACCTCTTCGATTACGCCAACGCGCATATGTACACCAGCCCCATTTTCCCCGATACGAACACCAGCGCGACCCAACTCTCAATGACAGGGCAGATCAACGAAATCTATAACGTCATGGCCGCCAATGGGGATGGCAATAAGAACGTCTGGATCACCGAATGGGGCGTGCCTGCAACCGGGACATCGCCCGATATGACCGATGCACAGCGCGTGAACTACTTCAATATGGCCTATGACATTATGCGTACCAGTGGCCATGTCGGGGTCTCAAACCTCTATACGATGAACTATACGGACCCGACACAGAATGCCGCATCACAGTCGTTCTCCCTGACACAATTTAACGCCCCACATTATACGCTTACGTTCACCGGCGTCCAGACGTACATCACGAACTTCCCGCCCTCTACCTGGTCATCGGGCGGCGGTGGGAGTGGCGGCGGGGGCGGAGGTGGTGGCGGCGGGAGTGGCGGCGTGCCGCACGTCTGCGTCGTGGCGCTCGAAAACCACTCGTACTCTAGCGTGCTCGGCAATTCCAACTTCCCGCATATCAACGCGCTGTTGAATACGTACGGCTACGCCACGCATTTCGATGCTATTGATCATCCAAGTCTGGGCAACTATATCGGCTTTGCTAGTGGTAGCGAGCATGGCGCGTCGAGCGATGGGTATGACCCTGCGGCCAATCCGATTGCTGGCAATACCCTGGTTGATAGCCTG